>Ga0116168_1000190_pt1 | contig 63703 bp, 53 predicted proteins | sample AD_UKC129_MetaG_FD_89795 | JGI IMG/M metagenome (GOLD analysis project Ga0116168, IMG submission 89795) | Active sludge microbial communities of municipal wastewater-treating anaerobic digesters from Canada - AD_UKC129_MetaG | ecosystem: Engineered > Bioreactor > Anaerobic > Digestate | place... | reverse complement strand
TCTGGTGGCAATAACGGAGAGGCAACACCTGTTCCCATCCCGAACACAGAAGTTAAGCTCTCCAGTGCAGAAGATACTTGGCTGGAAACGGCCCGGGAAAATATGTCGCCGCCAGAATTATATAAAGGCCTTACGGTTATATGCCGTAAGGCCTTTTCCATTAAGCTCAATAACATATGTCGGAAGAAAAAGGGTTATCAGCGGCATAGAACCATCTCTGGGATGCCGCGTCTAATCTATATGTGGCTGCCGTGCTCAGTTTTGCGATGCCTGAAAGGATGTCATTGCAGGGAAGCATTACCGGCACAGCAATCTCATTTTAAATAACCATTACATTGATAATATGATATAATGACTACAGGATTATAATTCGGCTGAATACCCTGTTATGAACCGCATGGAGAACTTTGTAAAGAGAGAATATCCGACTTCTTGTCCATGTCAAAACCAATAACCTATGGGGGTTAAAAATGAGAAGGAAGATTCTTATTGTTGATGACGAAAAGAACATTGTCGACATACTTAAGTACAACCTGCAAAAGGAATCATTTGATACTCTGGAGGCATATGACGGAAGACAGGCAATCGAGATAGCCGAGAGAGAAAAGCCCGATCTGATTATACTGGATATCATGCTTCCCGAGATGGATGGTTTCACTGTATGCAGAAAGCTAAGGCAGACCATGCAGACTCCCATTCTCATGCTGACAGCCAGGGAAGAGGAAGTGGACAAGGTCCTGGGACTTGAGCTGGGAGCCGATGATTACATAACAAAACCATTCAGCCCGAGGGAACTGATGGCAAGGGTTAAGGCAAATTTACGAAGGGTAATTGATGAAGCCGCCCCTGGCCGGACCGATGAGGTCATAAAGATTGCCGACCTGGAGATCAACATCAACAGGTATGAGGTAAAGAGGGGCGAAACAGTTTTAGAACTGACTCTCCGTGAGTTTGAACTGGTCAGGTTTCTGGCTATGCAAAAGGGACAGGTGTTTACCCGTGAGAACCTGCTGGAGAAAGTATGGGGTTATGAGTATTTTGGTGATGTGCGCACAGTTGATGTAACTGTGAGAAGGCTCAGAGAAAAGCTGGAGAAGGACCCGGGCAAACCCGAATACATCCTTACAAAGCGAGGTGTGGGCTACTACTTCAATCCTGCCCTGTAAACGTGGCCATGAAGAAGAAGCGATATAGAAGAATCATCTTTTTCCGGAGCATCCAATGGCGCCTTGTCGCAATACTGGTTTCTACAACACTCATACTCATGAGTGTAATATGGGTTTTTCTCAATTTCCAGCTTGGGAATATTTTTTATGCCGATTTCAGGGAAGGCATCGAGCGTAATTACGAAGAATTATCCATAAATGAAAACACGAGCTATGAGGACCTGGAATACAAGCTTATAAACGACCCTCGCATATCCGGCCTCATCCGCGGCCTGGACAAAAGCTTTACCATTATTCGCAAGAGCGATGAAGTGATCATGTATTCATCCGATCAGTACTATCAGAAGGACAAGGTCGGATTCAGAAACGAGATCTATAAATCGGAAAATCTTCTTGCCGCGTTGACCAAAAGCGGCAACACAGCTGTTTCACAAAACAGGAGCTTTACCAGGTCGAAGCTGGGGGACTACTATGACTATGTAAGGGTCCAGACTCTGAAAGACGGCGATTATATACTGTTTTTCAAGTATGACCGCCAAAGGGCGCTGAATGTAATCGGAGAACTCAACGGCGTCATCATCTGGGGAATGCTTGTTTCCATTCTCGCAGCTCTCGGCATAGGGTACATGATGGCAAGGACCATTACCAGGCCCATATCAAACATCATGCAGAAAGCCGAGAAGATTTCCAGGGGCGACTTTGGGCAGAAGCTGGACATCGAATCCAACGATGAGATCGGTAAACTGGCGAAAACCTTCAATTTCATGTCTTCCAAGCTGAGGGATACCCTGGCGGAGATCACCAGTGAGAAAAAGAAGATAGAAACCATCATGAAAAACATGACCGACGGCGTTGTAGCCTTTGACAACAACGGCGGCGTGGTGCATATCAACGACGCCGCAAGGGACATGCTGGGCAATATGGTCCTGAACCTTAACCTGGACACCTTTTTAAAAGCCTTTAACATCACGCCTCCTGAGGAAGGCCAGGATGAAAATGGCAGGCAGTGCCTTAACGGCGTCCAGCACAGGGTGGAGTTTGGCGGCAGGTATTTGAAGCTGCAGTTTGCCGCCATTACAGATGACCAGGACAACATAGAGGGTCTTGTAACCGTTATCCAGGATATCACTGAAGAGCAGAAGCTGGACAACATGAGGCGGGAGTTTGTCGCCAACGTATCCCACGAATTGAGAACACCCCTCACCTCGGTAAAAAGTTACACCGAAACCCTGCTGGACGGAGCCCTTGGGGATCCTGCCACAACAGAGCATTTCCTCAGGGTTATCAATGACGAGACCGACCGCATGGCCCGCCTTGTCAGGGATCTGCTTATCCTTTCCCAGCACGACAGCGGCATCAGACTGAACATGGAAGACATTTCGGCAGGGGATCTGGTTGCTTCATGCGTGGAGCGCCTGAGAAGGGAAGCGGAACAAAAAGAGCAGGATCTCAGGTATAATATAAGGCCGGGCATACCGTTAATCAGCGGGGACAGGTACAGGCTGGACCAGCTTCTGGTCAATGTTATAGGCAACGCCATAAAATATACTCCTGAAAAGGGCAAGATCACGGTCAACTGTTACAGTGAAAGGGATAAGGTTATTATCATCGTGGAGGATAACGGGATCGGAATACCTGAACAGGACGTGGAAAGAATATTTGAACGGTTTTACCGGGTTGACAAAGCCCGGTCCAGGCAGATGGGAGGAACCGGGCTGGGCCTTGCCATAGCCAAGGAGATCGCTGTTCTGCATGGGGGAAATATTACCGCAAAAAGCAGAATAGGCCGGGGCACACAGGTATTCATAGAGTTGCCTGTAAAGAAGACCAGCGCGGCGGTTTAGGCATTTTATACCGGTAATGTCATCTTAAATCCGATGTAATGGATTTGTAATAAGAATTGATGTATACTATAATTGTATAAACGGGGCATTGTCGCCCGTATAATATTGTTTACCCACAAAATCGGGACTTGTGTGGAGGATTTAAGATGGCCAGGAAAATCGTATTTCTGTTGGTGCTGCTGCTTGGGCTAATATTAGCCTCTGTTTCAGCGTACGCAGCAACAGACGATGGCACAACCGCTCCCAATACAGGTCTTACAAATGATAAAGTTTCGTCCGTGTATAAACCCGGCACGATTGCAAGCATAGATACAGCAAGCACGTCGCCAGACGCTGCGGCTGCGTCAGACTTACAGAACAGCATTCCTCCCCAGGCTTCCCCAGGCACAGAAGCCAACATCCCTGAGGAAGAAGAGGAGAGCTTTGGCTACGAGAAGTACATCCTCGATTATCTGGACCCGGCTGCGGAAACCACCGAGAACTTCCTCGTCAATATCAAGTGGAACCAAAAAGATCCTGTCAACAATCCTTTGAATTATGTTCTTACGGGTACTGTAAAGCAGGATTCGGAAAACGGCAGCCCTCTCATAGTTATGCTGTTCATCAATGCCGACGGAGTATACATCCCGCTGGTTTGTGCGGATGGATCCAATGTCATTGAAGTTAGCGGTGTTGCCTTTGTTTCCCGTACCGATCTTCTCTATCTGGGATCGGACAAGGTGAATGAAATCAGAATAATAGCATTCAGGAAAGAAGATGCGGACATTCTTATTCCAGGCGTGAATTTGCAGATTACGGACAAGCTGATTACTGCGAAGAAGACGGTCATTATACCCGTGCCTATTAATCTTGACAGCGTTCTGGATGCGCTCAAGGTCAAGTAAAGCAAGGAATTAATGATGAAGAGGCAGAAGAAGGAACGCCTGAAGTCCGGCTTGTTAGCCCTGCTCATGGTTTTAAGTATGGTGCAGATAGGAATCCTCTGGAATCAAACTCAGGGGTTTCCTTTTGCTTTTTTATTGGAGTCTATTTTTGCTGACAACGGAAACGAGTACGTGAATGTTGAACAGGTTAAGGATTACTACTTTAATCCTGAGCAGATCGTTGTATACGTTAATTCTTTCAACCAATGGATGCTGACTGACCGGCATCCGGGCTTTCAGGTCATATGGGACGATATCAGGCAGAACTATCTTCCCGTGATATTAAAGACAAAGCCACGTCGTATATACCCGGCAAATATGTGGTCAAGTCTTAGGGATGTATCGTCCATAAGGATAGATTTCGCCGCCAGATATCCAAACAGCATGCTGCTCTGGCTTGCCGGGCTTAAATCAGGCAGCCCCAGCTTCAATGGAACAAAAAGCATGATCATACTCCCCCAGGAGAATGTAAATGTTACCGTCAACACGCTTTACGTCTATGATGAAAGCAGCGTCTATATGTATCATATCGAAATAAAGGAAAATATGCGGCCTAAAGCGTATTACAACGGGCTGCCGGCCGAGATGCGCAGCCAGGCCGAGATCATGCCCATGAGCGCCATTGGCGAGACATTTCCCGATTTTGCCGACCCCTCCTATGAGGATATGCCCATATATGCCATGGATTCTGACTTAAGCCAGTCAATGCAGGCCATTGAAGCCGCGATACCAGAAGCCCTGGCCCTCGATCCTGAAAGCGATGACTTGAACAGTATCCAGGAAAGCATTCTTTTAGAACAGAAGGACAGTTTTCTTGCTATGCGCGACAAAACAGAAAACACAGTTGTGTTCTCAGACCTCGAAAATGTCTATCAATTGAATTCCCGGGGCGTGCTGGAATACAAATACCTTCCTGACGAGCAAAAGACCGACAGTATCGACGCGAAGTCGGCATTTATCCACGCAATCTCATTTATCGAACTCAGGAAGGACCTGATAGGGGAAGCAGATATTGTGCTGAAGGACATTAATCAGGAGGGACATACTTTTACCTTTACCTTCGGATATCAAATGGACGGGTTGGATATCTATTTATCGAATGTTGAAAACGACATGTTTTTAACTGCGCCTGCCATCAGGATCAAGGCTTCGGCTGAAAGAGTCCTGGAATGTACCTGGGTTGTCAGGGAGTTTCACGGCAATCATGATTTCCGGGATTACAGCGTGTCCTTTATTGATTTGCTGAATAATATATATTCCAGCAATCCCACAATCTTAAAGCTTGAGAAATTCCAAAGCGTAAAGATGGGTTACCACCTGTTTGTTGACGTAGAATCGGAAGAACGTCTCCGTCCATGCTGGCTTGTTAGGACAGATCATGCAGCATACCGGATACCTGTCGGGGAGAAGGAGGATTGACATGGAGTGGTCCAAAGCAAAATCCATACTTATCTTCCTGTTCGCCATCCTGAATATCTTCCTGCTCTCCAGCATTCTCTGGAACGAATCCCGCAGCAGGCCGGGAGCGGACTACATAAAGCATGTGGAGAATCTGCTTGAATCCAGGAATATCAGGATAGAATGCAAGGTCCCATCCTACAGCGCGGATTCCGGAAGCGTTGTATACAGCGACACGAGCATTGATGAGACCAGTGTTGTGGATTATTTTCTGGGCCATGACGCGGCAGATGCCGGTACCGGGGAAAAAGTATGGCGCAATGACGGGAAAGTACTGGAAATTGGCAATAATATCATTGTGTTCAAAGACAGTTCCCCTGATACCGGTTTGGATATCGGGGATAGCAGAGCAGTCTCAGCGGAACTGATGAAAGTACTAAAGGGCCTGGGCATGAAGCAGAAGGATTATGTCCCAGATGTATGGCAGGAACAGGACGGACGGCTGCATGTAAGGTATGTTAAGAAATATATGGGGCAGCTGCTTTTTGACGTATACGCCGATTTTATTGTTTCTTCAGGCGGCATTGAGTGCGCAGCCATCGTGCCCGGAGAGGTTAACCATACCCTGGCGGAAAGCGAGATACTTTCAGCGTGGCATATTCTGGCGCTGGCCAAGATTCGTGAGAATTCGGTGATTACCGACATATGTTTCGGATACAAGAGAATAAATGAAGGTGAACTGTACGACAGTCCCGTATGGCGGATCCGCTTCTCGGACGGCTCAGAACTGTTTTATAACGCCTATACGGGGGAAGAGGCAGCAATTGGAAACACATAGGAATACATAATATGGTTTGATGATCTGCTGCCATAATGTTATAATATTTTTGACAATTCAGGTACATGGACGGTTTTGGATTTCCGTCACCTGAGGAAAACAGCGCATGCTGAGCCACAACAGAAGAAAACCAGAAGGTTGGTGTTTATGTGGATAAACTGCTTATCCGCGGGCAAAGACGCTTAAAGGGTGAAGTGACGATAAGCGGGGCAAAGAATGCTGCATTGGGCATTCTGCCGGCCGCTCTTTTATTGAGCGATGTTTGTACCGTTGAGAATATTCCGAACATACTTGACATAGCGATTCTGAGAAGAATAATGGAATCCCTCGGGGCACGGTTTATAGATATAGACGAAAATACCCTGAGGGTGGACGCAACCAATGTATCGTCCTATACAGCCACCGGTGAGGATATGCACCGTTTCCGGGGCTCCTATTATTTAATGGGCGCGCTCCTGGGAAGGTTCAAAAAGGCTGTTGTCACCTTCCCCGGCGGCTGCAATTTCGGGTCGAGGCCCATCGATCAGCATATCAAGGGGTTTGAGGCCCTTGGCGCAAAGGTTGAGATTGAACACGGGCATATAAAGCTAACTGCCAACAAGCTTACAGGAGCAAATATCTATCTTGACGTTGTCAGTGTTGGCGCCACCGTAAATATCATGCTTGCGGCGGTTAAGGCTGAAGGTATCACCACCATTGAAAACGCTGCCAAGGAGCCACATATTGTCGATATCGCAAACTTCCTGAACGCCATGGGCGCTGACATCAAGGGAGCCGGAACCGACATCATCCGTATAAGGGGTGTCAGGGAACTCAAGGGCAATGTTGTTCACTACATCATCCCGGACATGATAGAGGCCGGCACCTACATGATCGCAGCAGCGGCAACCAGGGGCGATGTGCTTGTGAAAAACGTGATTCCCAAGCATATGGAATCCCTGTCCGCCAAGCTTGTGGAGATGAATGTAAAGATCCAGGAGTATGACGACAGCATACGAGTATGGGCGAAAGACCGCCTTACAAGGGCCAATATCAAGACCCTTCCTTATCCCGGTTTTCCGACCGACCTGCAGCCTCCGGCGGCAGTGCTGCTCCTGCGGGCCGACGGGATAAGCACAATCACTGAGAGTATTTTCGATAACCGTTTCCAATATATTGACGAATTGAAGAGGATGGGTGCAAAAGCAAGGGTCGAGGGCAGAATGGCTGTCATAGAGGGCGGCTCGAAACTGACAGGAGCGCCGGTCAAGGCATTGGATCTGCGGGCGGGTGCTGCCTGTGTGCTGGCCGGATGCGTTGCCGAAGGTATCACCGAGGTATCCAATGTCAGTTATATTGACAGAGGCTATGAGCGCATGGTGGAAAAACTGAACAGCCTCGGTGCGGACATCAGGAGAGTATCAGACAGCGACGGAACATAAGGTGGTTGGTTAATGGTCAAGGTTTGCAGCCTGTTCAGCGGTTCGAGCGGCAATTGCATATTCATATCATCAGGGGAAACGTCGGTCCTCGTGGATGCCGGCGTAAGCGGAAAACGCATAGAGGAAGCCCTGGAGCAGATCGGAGAATCAATAAAGTCGATTTCGGCAATTATCATTACCCATGAGCACAATGATCATATCGTTGGCGCAGGGATCCTTTCCAGGAGGCATAAGATACCCATTTACGCAAACAGCCGGACATGGGACGCCATGAGGCCCTTCCTGGGGAAGCTCAAACCCGAACATATACGTGTTACCCAGGTTTGCAAGCCGTTCCGTATCGGGGATATTTATATCGTGTCCTTTCCTATACCCCATGACGCGGCATGTCCTGTGGGTTACAATTTCTTTGTAGACTGCAAGAAGATAACCATAGCGACGGACATCGGTCATGTAAATGATGAACTGGTCGGATGGCTGGAGGAGAGCCACGTTATTCTGCTGGAATCCAACCATGACCTGGAAATGCTGGTAACCGGAAGGTACCCATGGCCTCTTAAGAAACGGATTATGGGCGATTTCGGGCACCTGTGCAACGACCTTACCGGGAAAGTGGTCGCACATCTGGCCGAAAAAGGCACAAAATACTTCCTGCTTGGGCATCTCAGCAAGGAGAACAATTATCCGGAATTGGCCTACCAGACGGTCTGCAATGCACTGCTTGAGAAAAAAATCTATCCTGACAAGGATGTTTTTCTGGATGTAGCTTACCGCGACCGGGTAAGCAAAATGATCTGCATATAACGTCGGACGGTGGATCGGTGTACCATGAACATTCATATTATCGCTGTCGGGAAACTGAAGGAAGACTACTTAAGAGGCGCTCAGAAGGAATACTCAAAGCGCCTCTCGCGTTTTTGCAAGCTGAAAATAACTGAACTGGACGAAGATATCAACCTGGAAAAGGAGGCGGACCGGATCAGGAAAGCGTTGCCTGCCAACAGCCATGTCACAGCCCTGGCCATTGAAGGGAAAAAGTATGATTCCGTGGGGTTCGCCCGGTACCTGGAGAATCTCATGATCCGAGGTAAGAGCGACATATCCTTTATCATCGGCGGATCAGACGGTCTTGACAAATCCATTCTTTCGGAGGCAGACAGCCTGCTTTCCATGTCGGACATGACATTTCCCCACCAGTTGGCCCGAATCATCCTTCTGGAGCAGATCTACCGCGCATTCAAGATCATAAACAACGAGACATACCACAAGTAAGGAAACAGAAAAAACCTGAGCAATTCAACATAATAATGTTTTATAGCCGGACTAATCCGGAACCGGCAATAACCCCGGAACAGGATATATGAAGAATCAGACCTGGCAATAGCCCGGTCTTTAATTATGCGTTGATGAAACAAGCCTCAACTTTCGGAAAAAAAATCGGATATGGAAAATGCTTCTATGATAACATGAAACTATCCTAAGATGTCAGGGAGCGCTCCGGACATGAACTACTATGAACGCATACAAAAATCCATTGATTACATTGAAAGCAACCTTGAAGACAGGATAGACCTTAATCGTGCGGCTCAGGAAGCCTACATGTCCCAGTCAAGCTTTTACAGGCTGTTTTTCGCACTGGTAGGCTACTCTGTAAAAGAGTACATCAGGTTGAGGAGAATCAGCCTTGCTGCTGCAGACTTAATCAACACGGATGCCTGCATTATTGACATTGCCGTAAAATACGACTTCTCCAGCGGAGATGCCTTTTCAAGGGCTTTCAGGCGAATCACCGGATTTTTGCCGAGCGAGTTCAAGAAGCAAAACCAGAAATTCTGTTTCGAAAGGGTGGATTTGATGGACAAATATTTTGATATTCAGGACAAAGATCTTCTTGAAAAATATCCTGACATTAAAGTTCTGAAGAAACTGGAGCCCATGAGGGTGGCATATTACTGCTACTATGGGAAAAACCCCGAAGAGGGCGCATACCAGGTTCTGAAGGAATGGCTGAAAAAAAATAATATCAATACCAGCAGCATGAGGATATTCGGGTATAATAATCCCTCGCCCTCAAGTGAAGACCAGGAAGAGTACGGCTATGAATTCTGCGTTACAATTGATGACAGCGTCGCGGTAAACGATGAAAAGGTAAAGGTGAAAACCCTGGAGGGAGGCCTTTATGCCGTAGCCGGAGTGAAACGGAACCGCAACGGGGATTTAGGTTGTGAGATCATGAAGACCTGGAAGAGGTTCATGAGCTGGCTGAGGGACAGCAGGTACCAGCATGGCAGCCATCAGTGGCTTGAGGAGCATCTGGGCTTTGACGAAGACCTCAACCATATCGGCGGAATCGATCTTTATCTGCCCATCAAGGAGAAAACTGCAAAATAAGGCCGTAAAATTTCAAGGTAACTTTGCGAAAAGCCTGAACACCGGTTTGTTCAGGCTTTTTTATTGACAGAAGGCGCGGTTTATCCCCATCATAGCTGTGAAGGTTTGCATTACCGTTATATAATAAGTACAGGAGGGATAATCTTATGGGAGAACACATACCAACAAGAGAAGAGGCGTATGCCCTGTTAACAAGGTACAACAGCAGCGAGAGCCATATTAAGCACGCCCTTGCCGTAGAGGGTGTCATGAGGCACTTTGCCGGGCTGTTCGGCGAGGATGCGGAAAAATGGGGCATCATAGGACTTGTCCACGACCTTGACTACGAGATGTACCCCGAGGAGCACTGCAAAAAGGTGCGCGCCATCCTCGAGCAAGAGAACTGGCCGGAGAGCTATATCCGGGCAATCGAGAGCCATGGATGGAAGCTTTGCAGCGATGTGGAGCCGGTGGAAAGGATGGAGAATGTCCTTTACACCATAGACGAGCTGACCGGGCTTATCACTGCCGCGGTCCTGATGCGCCCGAGCAGGAGCGTAATGGACCTTGAGGTCAAGTCGGTTGTAAAAAAGATGAAGAGCAAGGGGTTTGCGGCCGGGGTAAACCGGGAGGTCATCATAGAAGGGGCGCAGCGCCTGAACATGGACCTGGACAAGGTTATTGAAGAAACCATAATGGGCATGAGAAAGATTGCTGATAAGATCGGACTTAAAGGGTCAGTTCAGGAGCAGGCCTGAAGCAAATCAATCCAGTGCTCAGCATACAGAGGGAAAGAGGAACTAATGGAAGCAGGCGGAAATATTCAGGGGCTCAAGAAAAGCCAGATACAGGCCCTGGAGGAACTATACGACATAGAGATACCGCAGAATATGCTCTGGACCCAGGAGCTTATCATAAGGCTTTCCTGGCTGTCCGGCTCCATTAACCGCGAGATAGCGGTTTACTATGACAGGAAAGGCCATATCACCAATGTGATCGTCGGCGATCATGCCACTGTAAGCCTGGATTCTGTTGAAGGAAAGCGAAACCAGTCAAGGCTTTCGGGTATCCGACTTATCCATACGCATCCTGGCGGTTCCGGACAGTTATCCGAGGTGGACATAAGCTCCCTGAAGCTTCTGCGGCTGGATATGATCGCGGCCGTAGGGGTGCGGGAAGGCAGCCCGGCAGGGATCTATGCCGGAGTTCCTTCAGCCCGGGATGTAGGCGCAGTGGATGTATATGGTCCTTTCAACGCTGAAAAAACGGATTTTGAGGATTTGCTGGAACAGATTTCAGAGGCAGACAAACTTCTGCGAAGCGGGATGGAAACAGCCGGTATCGGACGGGAGAAGGCTGTCCTGGTAGGCGTTAAAACCCCCGAAACCCGGACAGTCGGAGGCATAAGCGAAGCTGAAATATCCATGGATGAACTTGTTGAGCTTGCTGATACCGCAGGCGCAGAGGTGGCGGCAAAAATCATTCAGTCCAGGGATGGAAGGGACTCTGCCTGGCTGGTGGGCAAGGGCAAGATATCCGAACTCCGTCTGCTTGTCCAGGCCGAGGGTGCGGACCTGGTCATCTTTGATGAGGAGCTTTCCCCTTCCCAGCAGCGGAATATCGAAGAAATGCTGGGCGTCAAGGCAGTAGACCGGACCGGGCTGATCCTGGATATCTTTGCCCAGCGGGCACGTTCCCGCGAGGGCAAGATACAGGTGGAACTGGCCCAATTGGAGTATATGCTTCCCAGGCTTGCGGGCAAGGGCATTGTCCTGTCAAGGCTCGGGGGCGGAATCGGTACCAGGGGTCCCGGGGAAACCAAGCTTGAGACGGACAGAAGGCATATCAAAAGGAAGATCACCCACCTGAGGGAACAGCTAAGGGAGATTAAGAAGCATAGAGGCATACAAAGGGCGGAGCGGCTGAGAAACCGCATCCCGACAGTTTCCCTGGTGGGGTATACCAACGCGGGGAAGTCATCGCTGCTGAACGCCCTGTGTGATGCCGACGCTTATACCGAGGACAAGTTGTTTGCCACCCTTGACACCACCACCAGGAGGCTGGACCTGGGAGAGGCGCAGATACTGCTGACTGACACGGTCGGGTTTATACGCAGGCTTCCCCACCACCTGATGGATGCCTTCAAATCCACCCTTGAAGAGGCGGTTTATTCCGATGCCATTATCATTGTCGCCGACGCGTCCGATCCCCTTGTGGAAGACCATATCCGCATTGTGGACGAAATCCTCGCAGAACTGGGCGCTTCCGAAAAACCGACCATCATCGCCTATAACAAAATAGATAAGCTTGAAGGAAGAAATACAGCGCCTAAAACAGACAGGGTTTCTGTCGAGGTTTCCGCCCTCACCCACGAAGGTCTCGATAACCTCAGGGAATGCCTGAAAACCATGCTTTTCCGGGTAAAAGCGCAATATCGTCTCAGGATACCCTTCCAAAGCGGAGGCAATATTATTTCATGGCTCTATGGCAACGGCAGGGTACTGAATGTGGAGTACGATGAAAGCGCTGCGATTATGGATGTGGAGCTATACAAGGAGGCGGCAGAGCAGGTATTGGGTTATATCGTGGAAGTAGGGTCCGGTGGCGGCATTAGCCCTGAAGGGTGATCCGGCTTTTCTTTCATGGGAGCGTATCCGTGCGCGCCTTTCAACAGAAGCAACCTGACTCTCCGTTTGGTCCGCCCGGAAAGCTTGGCACATTTCCAGCACCGGTGTGCGGCAAAAAGCTCCAATCCCGCTTCATACAACCGTTTGCCAGAATGGTTATATTGACACTGAATTAGCGCTGATGTAGAATAGGAATGCTGATTGAATAGTTGCAAAATGCTCGTGTGGTGGAATTGGCAGACACAACGGACTTAAAATCCGTCGGACTAACCCTCCGTGCCGGTTCGAGTCCGGCCACGAGCACCAAAAAGCCCTGAATAAAAGCTTCAGGGCTTTTTTATACCCAAATGGCGGTTCTTGTCGGATGTAATATATCAGAAGACACTTTGAAAAACTATACCAATACGATATAATAATGATACGCAATATATAGTTGTTGGTATATATCAGTTATACAATATGTACTAAATAGAAAAAAATGAAAAAGTGGAGTTGATGTACGTGAGATTGACAGAAAACGCCATCAAGGTACTCGAGAAAAGGTATCTTGCCAGGGACGAGGAGGGAAATCTCCGTGAAACCCCTGAAGATATGTTTCGCCGGGTAGCTGCCACCATTGCTTCTGCCGATAAGGGGCGTCTGTCCGAAAAAGAGCTGAAAGAGCTCGAAGAAGAATTCTACGACATGATGGCGAACCTTGAATTCCTGCCGAATTCACCCACTCTAATGAACGCGGGAAGGCCGCTGGGGCAGTTGTCAGCATGCTTTGTTCTCCCTGTTGAGGACACGATGGAGGGAATTTTCGACAGCGTGAAAAACGCTGCGTTGATCCATAAAAGCGGAGGCGGAACAGGTTTTTCCTTCTCCAGGCTGAGGCCGAAGGGATCAAGCGTAAAGTCAACAGGCGGTGTGGCATCGGGGCCGGTAAGCTTCATGAAGGTGTTCAACGCGGCTACTGAAGCCGTCAAGCAGGGCGGTACCCGGAGGGGCGCCAACATGGGAATACTCAGGGTTGACCACCCGGATATCCTTGAGTTCATCACCTGCAAGCAAAACAATGCCGACATCACCAACTTCAATATCAGCGTTGCCATCACCGAATCCTTCATGAAGGCCGTTGAAGAGAATGCGGATTATGACCTGGTGGATCCCAGGACAAAGAAGATAACAGGCTCACTCAATGCCCGGGAAGTGTTTGATCTCATGGTGAACATGGCATGGAAGAATGGTGAGCCGGGTATAATCTTCCTGGACCGTATCAACAGGGATAATATGACGCCCAAGATAGGTGAGATCGAGAGCACCAACCCGTGCGGGGAACAACCGCTCCTTCCCTATGAGTCCTGCAACCTTGGTTCCATCAACCTGAGCCTCATGGTTAAAGCGGGCCAGGATGGCCTGATGGAGGTCGACTACGAAAAACTCGGACAGACCGTACGCAAGGCTGTGCATTTTCTTGACAACGTCATTGATGTGAATAAATACTCGCTTCCCGAAATCGAAAAGATGACCCTTGGCACGAGGAAGATCGGCCTGGGAGTTATGGGATGGGCCGATATGCTCCTGCAGCTTGGGATCCGCTACGATTCAGAAGAAGCGGAGAGGCTTGCCGACGAGGTGATGGGCTTCATCTCCCGCGAGGCCAGGAAGAAATCGCAGGAACTGGCGGAAGAGAAGGGCGTGTTCCCCTACTACGACCAGAGCACCTACAAGGAGGCCGGGATCAGGGTGAGGAACGCCACTGTCACCACCATTGCACCCACGGGCACCCTTAGCCTGATAGCGGGCACCTCCTCGGGAATCGAGCCCCTGTTTGCCATCTCATTTATCAAGTATGTGATGGACGGCACCGAACTGGTGGAGGTAAACCCCATCTTCAGGGCTGCCTGCGAGGAAGCCGGTCTGTACAGCGAGGAACTGATGCGCGAAATAGCCCAGAAAGGATCCCTGCATGAGGTCGAAGGAATACCCCAGCGCATGAAGGATCTGTTTGTTACAGCCCATGATATCTCCCCGGAATGGCATGTCAGGATGCAGGCTGCTTTCCAGAAGCATACCGACAATGCCGTTTCCAAAACCGTTAACCTGAGAAAGGACGCCACGCTGCAGGATGTGGCAGATGTCTTCCGCCATGCCTTCAGGACAGGATGCAAAGGGGTTACCATTTACCGGGACGGCAGCCGTGAGCGCCAGGTACTGAACATCGGCGAAGTAAAAGGCAAGGAAGAACCTGCCCCTGGAACCGGGGCCAGTCAGGACGGCGATAACAACCAGGCCGCCCCTGAAGCAAAACGTAATATCCAGCCAAGGCCCAGGCCTGAGATCACCACCGGATTTACCGAAAAAGTCAAGATCGGGTGCGGCAACCTGTATATTACCGTAAACTATGATGACAAAGGCATATGCGAGGTGTTTACCAATACGGGGCGCGCCGGAGGCTGCCCCTCCCAGTCCGAGGCCACCAGCCGCCTCGTTTCCATAGCCCTGAGGGCGGGCGTTGATGAGAAGGCCATAGTGGAGCAGTTAAAGGGTATCCGCTGCCCGTCTACCATACGCCAGAGAGGGCTTAAGGTCCTGTCCTGCCCGGATGCTATCGGCCGCCTCATTGAAAGGGTCATGAACCATCGCAATGGCAACGGTGATGTATACAAGGAAGTGCCGAAGGCTTCAGTGGTGCTTCCAAGGCCTACTGCCCGCTATATCAATCCGGACAGGCCTGAATCGGAGGATGATGATACCGACATGTCCTTAAAGGATCCGGGAAAGTGCCCGGAATGCGGCAGCGGTGTGGAGCATGAGGGTGGATGCGTAATCTGCCGCCAGTGCGGATATTCGAAATGCGGCTAAAGCTTTGAAATAGCTGGAAAGAGTGCCGTTGGAAACAGCGCGGCGGCCAGGCATAAAGCACCAGTTTTATAACCCGGCAGCAGGGTATACTAATGCTGAGGCCCTTATGGAAGCATTTCTTAAGGGAAGTTTCTTAGGGGATATGATGAATCCTCCATAAAGGAGCAGGGTGGAAACCACCCTGCTCTTTTCACAGAATTATTTACATGCCAGAGAAACCTTTAGACTATGAATACCCTGATAGCATCCTGCAGGCGCATGGCCTCTTTTTCCAGCATAAGGGCCTTTTCCTGGAAGGCTCTCAGCGTAACCATCTGCTGTTCGGAAGAGGCTGTAAGTTCCTGTGTAGTCGCCGCTGTCTCCTGGGATATGGCTGAAATGCTTTGTATGGAATTGAGCACCTGGCTCTTGTGCTCGTCCATTTCAACAGTACTGGACTTGATCGCCTCAACCTTGTCCATCAGGAGGTCCATGGAATCGGAGATTTTATTGAAGGAACCGATGGCTTTTTCGAGGGCTTCATTCTGTTCATTAATGACAACCTCGGCCGAGTCTGCCTTCTGGGCGGTAGAGGAGATATGCGACTGTATCTCCTTTACGAGGGCCGCGATATCCAATGCGGAAGCAGCAGTCTGGTCAGCCAGGTGTTTTACCTCTTCGGCCACAACCGCAAAACCACGCCCGAATTCCCCTGCACGCGCAGCCTCTATGGAAGCGTTGAGCGAGAGCAGCCGGGTCTGGTCAGCAACGCTGGAAATGACCTTAACGATGCTCGATATCCTGCTGCTCCTCTGGCTCAGTTTGTTAATATCATCCCTGACCTGATGGATGATCTGGTTTGTCTGGCCCGCCTTTTCATCAAGCTCGTCCATGGCAGCAAGCGCGTTTTTGGTAAGGGCGAAGGTGGTGTTTGAAACATCCTCTATCTGGTTTGTGCTTTCTGCCACAAGATTGATTCTTGAAGCCAGTTCGTTGGTTTTTATAACCCCCGCCTCGGTGTCGGAAGCCTGGGCATTGGCGCCCGCGGCGATTTCACCTATCGCTGACGTAATATCTGCTGTAATCTTGACAACTTCCTGGGTGGATGTGCTTACCGAGGAAGCCGATTCTATAACGCTGTTGGCAATGTTGGCAGCCTCAATGATAAGGGTCCGCATGCTCTCCATCATCTGCCCTATGCTGTTAATCAGGGTTCCGAATTCATCCTTCTTGTCGCTGGACAGCTTTTGCCTCAGATCTCCCGAAGCAGCGGTCTCAGCGACAGATATTATCTTCCTGACGGCGGTGCTCAGATTGCTGGAAATCATAAGGGCTATAAGTATGGATACCAGCACCGAAACGGCCATGACGACAAGGGTTATGACAAGGATGCGGTTTGCACCGGCATTGAGAATTTTCATCGGTAGGATGGTACCGATAATTAAGGCGTTGTTTTCAGTTTTGCCAAGTATGATAATCCGGTCCCTTTCCCTTAAAACTTTGACCGTTTCCTCGCTGTTTTTAAACTCTGTGAAAAATTCATTATTTGAGAACGCATATATTGCATCCGGGTCAGGGATCTCATCATTTACAACAAGAGCATTGTCATAGCCGTCCTGGCTGATGATATGGCAGTTTCCCGCGCCGGAGCTCATCCTTTCCATCATGCCTGCCACAACCGCGGGATCTATTTCGATGATCAGGACACCTAAAAGTTTTCCGGTATAAACATCAACGTATTTCATGATATACGACAATGTGGCGCCCTTGGTCGCCCTTCCTCCGCCGTAGAGGGAGGATATGGCATCTTTGTCGCCGATCCACATATTCTTGGCTTCACCGGATATAAATGAGTTAAAGGCTTCTATTTTCTGCAACTCATCCAAAGTCCTGGCGCTCAGGTGGGAATTGGTGTAGATGCAGTTGTTGGCGCCGATTATGGAATAGTCTTTGACATAGTTATTGGACGATGTCATGGAATTCAGAAGTGAATTGATCTTTTTGGTTGTATCAATCTGCTGCGATCTTTCAAGGTTGCTGAAATCCGGCTTCAGCGCGGTCCTCACGTCATCATTTGTCATAAGCTGCTTGGCCTGGGAGATTACGATATTGGCAAGCATGTTGAAGCTTGAGATTTCTCCGTTTATGAGTTCCTGTGAAGAATCTATGGCGATTGCCGTGATTTCGTTTTTGGATGAGGAATAGGATGACAAGCCAATGATTACAATAGCCAGAATAGGTACAATAAAGGAAATGATCAACCTTGTCCTCAGCTTTAGCTGCGGCAGCCTGATTTTTTTCAAGGTATTCCTGGCTGTTTCCCCGGGCTTCTTCAGATTAAACCTTCCGATCCCCTTCATGAAATAACCCCCCGTAAAATACTCACCCCAGAATGGAAGATGCCCATGCTTAACATATACCACAAATAGTAAAGTAATATATTAGAATATTACCCCAAAATCTCACCCTAAACCGCAAAATTTGTACAATTATTCCGGCATATCCGGATCGGTTGTCGGTTACGCGGGAATGATGTGTGTTTATATGACGTTTTGCGTAAATAAAGAGCTTCCGGATAGCCGGGAAACAGAAAATTGATTATAATAGAAAATGATCAAGGAAAGCTGAAAATGCGGGAGGTCTATCAAATGAAGGAGCATATATCGCCCCAGGACTTAAACACCCTGACGCCTGCCCAGAAGGGGATGTTAAGGTCTCTCTGGAGGCCTGCGGTAAATGACAGGGCAGTGGCATCCATTTGCATCAACGCGGAAACCGATGAGTACAAGGATATAGAATTCGTGGTGGGGCAGATTCTGATCAATGATACAGGCCGCTACCCGAGGTTTGTGTTAAGAAGGCTCAGGCTCACGGATGATCTGGCGGATGAGGGGGATACTGCTCCTGAAGCCGGAGAAGGCATGGATGCGGCTGAGGACGTTCCGGCATGGGATGAGGGCGCATACGAAGATGAATATGAAGACGAGGACGAAACCGGCGAGGTATTTGATGCCCTGTATATCGAACCGGATGAGTTTTACAACCTGGAGGACTGCCTGCCCCTTCTGAGCATCGGCCAGATGATGGACTATATCAGGAAGTCAAGGTTTGGCCAGCGGGGGTACAAACTGATCATACCCCCCGAAGAAGGCAAGCTCTTTGAACAGCGGATGTTCCGCCTCGAGGACAGCGACGGGGAAGGCTATGAGAACGAGGATCTCTGCGATCTATTATGGGAAGTTTTCAAGATATATGTTTTAGGAGTGCTATGAACGCGAAATCACCAAGAGAATCCATGATCGAAATGAATGAACTGGTCCTGCCCAACGATACCAACCTGCTGGGAAACCTTCTTGGCGGAACCCTGCTGCACTGGATAGACATCGCCGGGGCCATGGCTGCGCAGAAACATGCCAACAACGTTGTCGCGACGGTTTGCATCGACAGCGTGGATTTCCGTGAGCCGGTGCATATGGGTGAGATTGTCACGCTGAAATCCAGGGTGACCTGGGTTGGGCGCACTTCCATGGAAGTCATCGTCGAGGTTTTCGCCGAGGACTATCTGAGAGGGCTGAAAAGAGCCACCAACAAGGCTTACGTTACTTATGTGAGCGTTGACTCGAACGGAAAGCCGAAGGAAGTGCCTGGCCTCATCCTTGAAAACGATGAGCAGAGGAAAGAATACGCTGAGGCCGAAAGGCGCCGTGCCGAGCGGCTTAAGAAAAGGCAGCCGGGCCAGAACTGATGGTCCCTGGGGGCAGGAACCGGATATATCTGTTTTCCCCAAGACCCTTTTCTTCTGGAACCAGGGTTTCTATTCATCGGCATTTTACCTGTTGAGCCGGGCTGTTCTTTTACCAGCCGGCTGCTTGTTTCTGTGAGTATCAGCCTGGAGAAGAAACATGCCGATATCTCATATAGCGGGCCAGGAAGCTTTTTGGCCTTAATCTGAGTCTATGCGCATCATTTGGGACAGCCGCCGCCCGGTCAGCCGTGTGCCTTTCCGGTTGGGTTTTTTCAGGGGCGAAGTTGGGGTATAATTGAAATGAAGGCTATTTATGCAGCAGAGGATGGTTATTGATGACAGGAAGACAGCTCTTGGTGGTTTTATTTCTCATCCTGACCCTGGTAACGGCTTCAGCATGCGGCTCAACTCAGCAGGAGAAACAGCCTGGCAAAGATAAAGCCGGTTCAACTGTGGTCAATAATGAGAAGGTTCCGGAGCCGTCCGGCGGGAATGTCGGGACTGCCCCTTCAGGCGAGCAGGTTATCGACCAGCAGGAGGCGGAACTGCCCGACGCCGCTTTTTTATCCGCCTATCCCGGCGTGCTTCACTGCATTTCCCTCACTTTGGAGCAGATTTTTACCGTCCTCGGCACCCATTTCGAGCTTTATGAAAACACTGCCCAGGGCTATGATATCTACAGGTTCCCCGAATACGGCCTCGTCCTTGAGTACGATAAAGTCAGCGAAAAGCTTTCTACCATATGGGTTAATGATACGCCCTATTATGTCTATTCCGGAACCATTAAAAGCTTTGATATTGACAACGACGGCAAGGATGAGATAATCGCCGCCTATGAGGATGCCAGCCTGAACGGCAGGGTAACTGTTTTCAGCAAGGATGGCCTGGTCATGGCGGACCAGACCACCGACTATTTCGGCGGTGAATGCCGTATGTCCCTCCTGGTGGGCTACGGACCGGAAAGGGAAAGCCTGATTATCCTTGATACCAACAACCCGAGTGAATGCGAGATATTCTCCTACTCCAGCGGCAAACTGATAAGCATGCTTCCCCCTGCCCCGCCGAAAGCAAGCGACAATGCCATTGTCGGGACTGATGCGGGCCGCGTGGTCCTCACCCTGCCGGATCAGGGGATCATTTATGACTGTCCGCTGCCCAAACACCTGGTGAATTCATACCCCTACGGGAATACAAATTACAGCTACCAGTTCGACAGGAAGATCAGGCCTGCCATCAGGGACAATATCCTCTACCTCCTGGAGCGGGACAGCCTTCAGATCATGTTCTGTGATATGGAAGAAGACATCACCACCAGCATCGATGTGGCGCAGATTGTCCGGGAATACCAATACTCAGGCGGAGGGAAATGGCAGCACCTCTCCACAAAAGGCGGACCCAAGTATGATAAAAACTCTCTTCCTTCGGGTCTGAATAGAGGTGATTTCAAAATAGGAAATATCGCGCTTTTGTCCCCTGTCAGGGAGGTGGCCGGTGAGATCGGCCTGGACCTGGCCAACTATACCGATTATGACCTGATGGCCGGTGTTCTTTACAGGGACGGCGGGATCTGCGTTGGCATAACAAATGACATCATAAGCTATATTTCCCTTGACAAGGATGGGGAGATTGAAACTCCAAGGGGGCTGAAGATATTCCATTCCAAGCAGCAGGCACTGGACCTGTACGGGCTTCCTGACCACGGTTATTACGATGACCCGGTCTGGACCTACTACCTGTTAAGGACTGAGGAAACCGATTTTGGAGCCTACCGTGTAGCCGATACCTTCAATATTGAATTTGACGGGGATACCGTGAAAAGGATATGGATGTCTGAATATATATCTGTATACTGACATGCCCTGCCAAAATACAGGGACATCATTGTGCTGATAACCTTTTTAGCGTATAATAAGGTTACATATGATGGGCCGGCGTGGCAGCGCAAATGTGCAGGGTCATTACATAGCAGGTCGCTTTGGATCGTGACGCGTGCACATTTTTATTTGATTTGCAGGAGGTAGAATGAATGAAATGGCTCTCACGCCTTGAAATGAAATATGGCCGTTATGCCATAAGGAACCTGACCCATTACCTTATCGGCCTTAACATAGCTGCCTATCTCTTGGTTTTTATTCTTAACAACCAAAGCTTTTTATACCTGATACCTGAAGGAATACTCAAGGGGCAGGTTTGGCGACTGGTAAGCTTCCTGTTCCTTCCCGAATCCACCAACCCCATATGGGTGTTTTTCCAGTTGTACCTGCTCTACTTCATCGGCTCGGCTATCGAGGGTGTCTGGGGAAGGTTCAGATATAATGTGTATTATTTCTGCGGGGCTATCCTGACCATCATCGCTGCGTTCATATTCCCTCCCGGAATTACCGGCCTGTACCTGAACCTGTCGCTGTTCCTGGCGTTTGCCACCCTGTTCCCCGAACAGGAACTGCTTTTCTTCTTCTTCCTGCCCATAAAGGTCAAGTATCTGGGGCTGCTGCAGGTGGCCTTTTCGATTTACCAGATGGTTATGGCCATCCGCTTTGGCGCATGGTATCTCGTGGCGGCAATAGTGGCATCCTTTGTGAACTACCTGCTGTTCTTCGGCGGCGATATAATAAAGTGGCTTAGGATGAAAAAGCAGGTGTATATGAACCGCAAGCGTTACTATGACCAGGTAAGGCCGTATAACAGGGACAGAAAATACTGGTAATTCGCGACGATCGGCCATAAGCAGCATAAAAAGCCGGTTACGGCCATTCGTGCCATGACGTCTGACATGGCTGCCGACAGTCGGAAATCGACACAAGAAACCGCATGATTACTATGATTTACGTTTTGTAATGATATTATTTGACAAAATAATATATGTTTATTCGTCATTTTGCATAAAGGAATGCCAGTTATTCCGACACAAAATGTCAATAATTGATAAGAAGTTAAGTTGTTATGACGACCTGTGGACAAAACGTAAAACAATCCACAGAAAAGCCGCTCAAAAAGCCCCCGTAAAGGCAGTGATTGATGCAACCCGCTATTTATGCGGGTTTTGTGTTTTTCAAATAATCCACAGCCTTGTGGATAACTGTGGATAACATTGGCTGAATGCGCCGCGGAATAAAAAGGGACGGCATGGAGAACATAAAAATGTACGGTCCCGCTCTGCTCATAAGGAGGGATTAAATCATGAGCAGACGCAGAGGCATTATGTCGGAAAGTCTGAAGAATGAGTTTGCCCGAGAACTTGGTGTGTATGACACTGTTAGCAGGGAAGGATGGGGCTCGGTTTCGTCCAGAGACTGCGGCAATTTGGTCAGATTAGCGATTGAGAAGGCAAGCAGGAACTCCGAAAACGTACCGGAATAGCCGCCGCAAGGTGAGGCCGTTCCGGTAAGCGGCAGGCGGGACCGTATTTTAATAACAGGGGGCATGGGTGACCATGCCCTCTCGCTATGTGTGAAAAATGCCGAAATTGAAGGCAAGAGCCGATCCGATCCATATGTTACAAGCGCCTGAATCTGTTGACAACGGCAGGTCCGTATTGTAAAATAGAATCCGTCGCGCTGCTTGAATCAACATGGAGAGATGGTCGAGTTGGTTTAAGGCACCGGTCTTGAAAACCGGCGTAGGCGCAAGCCTACCGTGAGTTCGAATCTCACTCTCTCCGCCACCATTTTTATTTGGAGAAGTACTCAAGCAGGTCGAAGAGGCGCCCCTGCTAAGGGCGTAGGTCGTTAACGCGGCGCGAGGGTTCGAATCCCTCCTTCTCCGCCAGAACGCTGAAAGCATGAAACATCAGGCTTTCAGCGTTTTTTATCTGTCTGATGTTTGCGACGGAGCTTTATCCGCCTTTATCCTGTTCAGCCGTTCCACCATGGAGATCATTACAACTGTTATTATGATCAGATAGAAGGGCAGCAGGCTCATGGAAATGTATTGCCCGACCAGGCCGAACAGGGGCGGCATGGCGGTTGTACCAATATAAGCGCAGGCCATCTGGAGACCTATCATGGACTGGGACACATCAGAACCGAAGTTCTCAGGCGTGTCGTGGATAAGGGAAGGAAATACGGGCGCGCAGCCAAGCCCGATCATGAAGAATCCGCACATCAGGATGAAATCCACGGTGGGCACCATAATGAGCAGAATCCCCAGCACGATCATGCAAAGGCCGATCCTGACAAGTTTTTTGTTGGTTATGCGCATGGTCAGAAAGCCCGACATGAAACGGCCGAAGGTGATGCCGAAATAGTAGAGGGAAACCCACGAAGCCGCCGTTTCAGGAGAGATTCCCCTTGAGAGCACAAGAAAGCTGCTTCCCCAAAGCCCCGTGGTCGATTCAACGGCGCAGTAACAGAAAAAAGTCGCCAGAGCCTGTTTGGCTCCCTTAATTCCCAACAGCTCCTTTATAGAAAATACCTTCCCGGCGGTTTCAGCCGCCTGCTGTCCGTTTGAGACGCGTTTCCATAAAGGAAGCGACGAAACAAGGATTGCCACAAGGACTGTCTGTATCCATCCTATGGCTGAATAGCCGGACCTCCAGCCGCTGCGGGCAAGAAAGTATGACATGATAACCGGCCCTAAACTTGCGCCTATTCCCCAGAAGGAGTGCAGCCAGTTCATATGCCTTGCCTTGTAGTGGAGCGCCACGAAATTGTTAAGGGCGGCGTCCACACTGCCCGCGCCGAGCCCCAGGGGTATGGCAAAAAGGACCATGGTCCAGTAGCCAGGTGACAGGGAAAACCCAAACAGAGCCGCCGCTGTCAGGAAAACGCTGACGGTGGTTGTCAGGCCCGTTCCCAGCTTTCGGATTACCCTGCTGCTCATAAGGCTTGAAATGATGGTGCCGCATGAAATAACGGCTGAGACTATTCCCGCCATGGAAACCGATACGCCGAGATCTTTGTATGCCGCAGGCCAGGCTGTGCCAAGGAGTGAGTCGGGCAGCCCCAGGCTTATGAACGCGAGGTAGATTATAACAAGAAGGAGGGTCAGCATAATATCTTCCTTTACATATACGCATCAGGATTAGGTTTTGGATCTTTGGGCATTTTTGCCGGTGCCAGTACATCAATAAGGTCGTACCACTCAATTGAGCCATAAAAACGTGCGATAGCCTGGCATGGAATGTGCACGGCGCGGCATGACATCTTCGCCATTGGCATCGCTTCTGTCGCGGTGCCGGTACCTTACAGGTCTTTTTGAATCTTCCAGCCGTTTATGTTCGATCTCTGGATGGCGCCAAAGAGATTTGCCTTAAGATGCCTGTTCTCCCTGGACAGCTCGTAAATGAGATCTTTCACCTTATGCCTTTTAGTATTGCCGTCGGCCGGGCATCCGCTATTGATGGGTTCAAGGCCAAGTGTCTTAACGCAGGCGCGTACAAGTTTTTCCTCTGTATAAATCATGGGTCTTATTAGCGTAATATCCCGCCTGTCAAGATAGGTGACAGGAGAGAAGGTATGTATCCTGCCCTCGTATATAAGTGACATAATGAGGGTTTCGATAACATCGTCCATATGATGCGCAAACGCGGCCTTGTTGCAGCCCAGTGCCTTGGCTGCCTGGTATAGGGCCCCTCTTTTCATGTTGGAGCACAGGGAACATGGGTTTTTTTCCTTCCGCACATCAAAGACCACGCGGGATATATTCGTGTCTTCAATATGGTAGTCAACATCAAGGCTGTTGTAAAACTTAAGGAGCCTTCCCACGTCAAAGGATTCAAAGCCAAGGCTGACCGTGATGGCAATGATGTCGAACCTGGCCGGAAGGAACTTCCTGAGCTCATTTAAAGCCACCAAAAGGAGCTGGCTGTCCTTTCCGCCGGAAACTCCCACGGCTATTCTGTCGCCGTCGGATATCATGTTGTAGTCGGTTATCGCCTTGCGCACCCGTGAAAGAACCTTTTGAAGCAAATACCATGCCCTCCTGATTTGTGGTTTGGATAAGCAGTCACATTATACTCCGATCCGGGCATAATAGCAATGGATCATATTGCGCTTTCAGCGTAGTTCTGTTATCATGGACATATTGGTATTGATATTTTTTTAACAACTTAGTGCAGAAGAACATATATTTACCCATTAAAGGCGTGGAGAAACATATAACCTTAATAATCACAGACGGTTTGTTGAAAGTGCTCAAAAAAACCAAACAAAAAGTATCAGTATAATAATAAAATCACCTTATATGTATGTATTCTTTTTTGTACAATGGATAAGGTGTGTTAAAAAAATAACCATCATCAGATCACAGATTTGATGTAAATACAGGCGACAGCAACAATGGCTGACTCATTAAGAGCAAGGGGAGTGAACGATTTGAAAAGAGTTAACATCACCGAAACAGTACTGAGAGACGCAAACCAATCCCTGATCGCGACGAGATTGCCCTTTAGCGACTTTGAAGAGATTCTCGAAAAGATTGATCAGGCAGGATACTATTCGATTGAGTGCTGGGGCGGAGCAACCTTCGATTCATGCCTAAGGTATCTTTCGGAAGATCCCTGGGAAAGGCTGAGAAAAATCAAAGCTAAGGTTAAGAATACAAAGCTCCAGATGCTTCTTCGAGGCCAAAACCTTTTGGGTTACAAACATTATCCCGATGATGTGGTCAGAAAATTCGTGGAGCACGCCATTAAGAACGGAATCGATATCATAAGGATCTTTGACGCTCTCAATGACTTCAGAAATATAGAAGTAGCCGTGGAGGAAACCCTTAAGCACGGCGCACACGCCCAGGGTGCGATTTGTTATACCCTCAGCCCCATTCATAACCTGGAGAGCTATGTCAAAATGGGCAAAGAGCTTGAGGCAATGGGCGTAAATTCCATATGCATCAAGGACATGTCCGGCATAATGGGACCGCAGGAAGCCTATGACCTTTTCAAGGCGCTGAGCGAAACCGTCAAGGTTCCGTTGATCCTGCATACACACTCCACAACAGGTCTGGGCCCCATGACTTATATCAAGGCGGTTGAAGCCGGCTGCACCGGGATCGACACCGCTATATCCATCTTCTCCGGAGGATCTGCCCAACCGGCTACTGAAACCATGAGTTACGCCCTCAAGCAAATGGGATATGAAACAGGCCTCAATGAGAAGGTGCTCAAAGAGATCAACGACTTCTTCAGACCCATCAAGGATAAGTTCCTTGAAGCCGGCGTTCTGAGCCCATATGTCATGGGCACGGAAACCGATGCCCTTACCTACCAGATCCCTGGCGGCATGCTTTCCAACCTGATTGCACAGCTTAAGCAGCAAAATGCGCTGGATAAGCTGGATGAGGTGCTCCAGGAAACACCTAAGGTAAGAAAGGACCTCGGTTATCCGCCTCTTGTAACGCCTATGAGCCAGATGGTGGGCGTTCAGGCCGCCACGAACGTTTTGATGGGTGAAAGGTACAAGAATGTATCCAAGGAAGTCAAGGCATATCTCAGGGGCGAATACGGCAAGGCGCCCGGAGAGATAGACCCTGAACTGATCAAGAAAGTTCTTGGGGATGAAAAACCCATTACCAACCGCTATGCTGATAACCTGGAGCCAGAATTTGAAAAGACGAAGATAAAGCTTGGCAGCCTTGCAGAAAGCGACGAAGACGTGCTCTCTTATATAGCCTTCCCGCAGGTCGCCGAGAAGTTCCTCAAGGAAAGAGAAGAAAAAAGAGCTTCCACTGTCAGCTATACAATTATGAAACTGTAAGGGGTGGTGAACGTGACTATTCCGGAAAGTCTATTGGTAAGTGTGTTTGGACTTGCAGTCGTATTTGTGGTTCTGATTTCCCTGAGCCTGGTCATCATGCTTCAGTCCAGGCTGTTTGCGGCATTGAAGCTTGGGAAGAAAGAAGCCCCGCAGAAGAAAACAGAAAAGGCTGAACCTATTGAAAAGAAGGACACAGCCTTCTCAGCAGGCCAGTTAAAGCTCTTTGATGTGGATGAAAAGACTGCTGCCGTCATTATGGCAATCGTAAGCCACGAATCTGGTATTCCGCTTTCAGAACTGCAGTTTAAGAGCATAAAGGCTCTTGATTAGCGGATTGGAATAATGGACAGGGAGGATAACAAAAATGAAGTATATAGTTACGCTGAACGGAAAAAGCTATGAGGTCGAAGTCGAAAAAGGACAGGCCAGTGTTGTCAAGGTAACCCAGGCGCCCGCTGAGCCAGTCCAGGCGCAGCCTGTTGCTGCCCCTGCAGCTCCTGCTCCTGCCGCTCCCGCGCCGGCTGCGGCCCAGCCCGCACCGCAGGCAGCCAATGTATCCGGCGAGCCCATAAAAGCTCCCATGCCTGGAACCATATTGAGTATAAAAGTATCACCGGGCGCATTCGTCAAGAGAGGGGACGTCGTTCTCATACTGGAAGCCATGAAAATGGAGAATGAAATCTTTGCCCCCCGTGACGGCACAGTAGCACAGGTACTTACATCACAGGGAGCATCAGTCAATACGGGTGATATTCTGCTGACGCTCAATTAAGGGGGGTATCAACATGCAGTTCTCGTTCACAGAAACACTGGTAAAAATTTGGGAGATGTCCGGATTCGCATCCATGGACTGGCAGCATCTTGTGATGATCGCGATTTCCGGTGTGCTCATATACCTTGCTATAGTAAAAGGATTTGAGCCCTTGCTGCTCCTTCCCATAGCCTTCGGCATGCTTTTGGCCAACCTGCCCCTTGCGAACCTGATGGCAGGAGAAGTTGAAGGTTCCAGCCAGCCTGGCGGTCTGCTTTACTACTTGTATTTAGGAGTAAAGAAAGGCATTTATCCTTCCCTTATCTTTTTGGGTATAGGAGCCATGACCGACTTCGGGCCGCTGATCGCAAGCCCTATCAGCCTGTTCCTGGGTGCTGCCGCACAATTGGGTATTTATGTTGCTTTTACCATTGCCATAGCTCTTGGCTTTACACCGCAGGAAGCCGCTTCCATAGGAATCATCGGCGGTGCGGACGGCCCGACGGCGATCTATCTTACTACAAAACTGGCTGACCATCTGCTGGGACCTATCGCGATCGCCGCTTACTCATATATGGCATTGATCCCCATGATTCAGCCGCCCCTCATGAGGCTTCTCACCACAAAGAAGGAAAGGGAAACCAAGATGGAACAGCTCAGGGAAGTATCCAAGCTTGAGAAGATAATGTTCCCCATCGTTGTTACCATATTGTGCGTACTCCTTCTGCCTTCGGTAGCGCCCCTTATCGGTATGCTCATGCTGGGCAATCTCTTCAGGGAGTCCGGTGTTGTTGAAAGACTGAGCAATACGGCACAGAATGCGCTGATCAATATCGTTACGATCTTTCTCGGTGTTACCGTAGGCGCAACGGCAAGTGCTGAAAACTTCCTGAGGCTTGAGACAATCATGATCATCGGTCTTGGCCTTTTGGCGTTCAGCTTCAGCACCGTGGGCGGACTTCTCCTGGGTAAACTGATGTACTGGCTGACAGGCGGAAAGGTCAATCCGCTTATAGGTTCTGCCGGTGTATCGGCTGTTCCCATGGCTGCCCGCGTATCCCAGGTTGAAGGGCAGAAAGCCAATCCTTCAAACTTTCTGCTCATGCATGCCATGGGGCCTAACGTGGCAGGTGTTATAGGTTCGGCTGTCGCGGCAGGTTTCCTGCTTGCCGTGTTTGGTAAATAAATTATACGAAGGTTTAATAGCAGGTAATCGAATAAACACTATTGTTTATCATATTCATCGTGAAGTTTATGGGGGCGTTTGCCCCCATATTCTATTCCAAAAGTGCTGGCCGGATGACGGTTCCAATAATAACCGGCGGGCCGAAATAGCCGCCAGGTATTGAAAATGAAAGCGTTTTAGTGTATCATAATTTACGCACTCTTTTTCGAGGTGTAGCGCAGTTGGTAGCGCGCTTGGTTTGGGACCAAGATGCCGGGGGTTCAAGTCCTCTCACCTCGACCAAGGAGACTGATTTTGATACAAAAATCGGTCTTCTTTTTTTATGCCGTATATTAAAAGGTGTTGTAACCAAGCGCTCTTATATAGTCGCAACACCTTCCTGCTTCAATAAAATGCAGGCTGTGGACATGATGATACTTCTGTTTACGCTGTATATCTGGGTTCTGCAAATAGCTGATGAAAGCGGCATGCTCATATTTGATCCATATAGAAAGTGCAACAAACATTGATAAATAATTAACATACATTTGTATGATTAACCAATAGCAATAAAAGAAGTTCGGTGTTACAATGAAATTGTTAATAAATTAACGTTAATTATTTAACAGTCGTTCCTTCTCTGGGAAGCAATATGGAGAGGGTTTTTTAAGAACAAAGTATGTTAAATAATTAACAATAGACTGATGTAAGAAGCAATATGTTCAGGTCTTGTAACAAGGCAGGTATGGGCGAAAGGAGGATGATTATGACCAGGATGGCTGCGAACAATAACGTCAGGTACAACGTCGTTGACAGCGTGGATAAGCTTAAGGAGGCACTGGAAAGGGTAAAGGAAGCACAGAAGAGGTTTTCAACCTACACCCAGGAGCAGGTGGACAGGATCTTCCTTGCTGCAGCCTCAGCGGCAAATAAGGCAAGGATCCCGCTGGCTAAAATGGCCGTGGAGGAAACCGGCATGGGCGTTGCCGAGGATAAGGTGATCAAAAATCACTATGCTTCCGAGTATATTTACAACGCTTATAAGGATGTTAAAACCTGCGGCGTTATAGAGGAAGACAAGGCCTACGGGATAAAGAAGATCGCAGAACCCGTGGGCGTAATCGCGGCAATTATTCCGACCACCAACCCTACGTCAACGGCGATCTTTAAGACCCTTCTGGCCCTTAAGACCAGGAATGGGATCATCATAAGCCCGCACCCGAGGGCAAAGAACTGCACCATTGAAGCGTCCAGGATCGTCCTGGAAGCGGCTGTGGAGGCTGGCGCTCCCGAGGGAATAATTGGCTGGATCGATGTTCCTTCCCTTGAGATGACGAATTTTCTCATGAAGGAGGCAGACCTGATCCTGGCAACAGGCGGCCCGGGACTGGTAAAATCGGCGTATTCATCGGGAAAACCGGCCATAGGCGTGGGCCCCGGAAACGTGCCTGCCATCATAGATGATTCTGCAGATATCCTGCTTGCTGTTAACTCCATCATCCATTCCAAAACCTTTGACAACGGCATGATCTGCGCGTCGGAGCAGGCGGTGATAATCCTTGACAAGGTTTATGACAGGGTAAAAGAAGAGTTCAGGAACAGGGGCTGCTATTTCCTCAATAAGGAAGAACTCAAGAAGGTCCGCAGGACCATCGTCATAAACGGCGCTCTCAATGCGAAGATCGTCGGTCAAACGGCTTTCAGGATCGCGGAAATGGCCGGCATTTCGGTTCCCGGAAATACCAGGATCCTCATAGGGGAAGTTGAGAAAACCGACCTTACCGAGGAATTTGCCTATGAAAAGCTCTCGCCCGTCCTTGCCATGTACAGGGCAAAGGACTTTGCCGAGGCTTTGAATAAGGCCGAACGCCTTGTGGAGATCGGAGGCTACGGGCATACCGCTGCCATTTATTTGAATACCGTAACCGGACAGGAAAAGCTGAATGAGTTTTCAGAACGTATGAAAGCCTGCCGAATCCTTGTCAATACCCCCTCATCCCATGGCGGCATAGGCGACCTGTATAACTTTAAACTTGCTCCGTCCCTTACCCTGGGCTGCGGTTCATGGGGAGGCAACTCTGTATCGGATAATGTAGGTGTCAAGCACCTTCTCAACATCAAGACCGTGGCCGAAAGGCGGGAAAACATGCTCTGGTTCAGAGCCCCCGAAAAGGTCTATTTAAAGAGGGGCAGCCTGCCTGTTGCACTGGACGAGCTTAAGAATGTGATGGGAAAGAAGAAGGCCTTTATAGTGACCGATTCCTTCCTCTATAAGAACGGCTATACAAAAGCCATTACGGATAAACTGGACGAGATGGGCATAACCCATACGACCTTCTTCGATGTGGAACCCGATCCTTCCCTTGATTGCGCGAAAAGGGGAGCGGCTGAAATGCTCCGGTTCGAGCCCGACTGCATCATCGCCGTGGGCGGCGGTTCCGCCATGGATGCGGCAAAGATCATGTGGGTACTCTATGAGCACCCTGAGGCCGATTTCATGGATATGGCCATGCGTTTCATGGATATCAGAAAACGCGTATACACCTTCCCCAGGATGGGTGAAAAGGCATACTTCGTGGCGATTCCCACAACCGCCGGCACAGGCTCCGAGGTAACCCCATTTGCGGTAATCACCGATGAAAAGACAGGCATAAAATACCCGCTGGCGGACTACGAGCTTCTGCCCGACATGGCCATTGTCGACGCTGACCTGATGATGGATATGCCCAAAGGGCTCACGGCAGCCTCAGGTATAGACGCATTGACCCACGCACTGGAAGCATACGCATCCATGATGGCTACAGACTTCACCGACGGGCTTGCGCTGAAGGCACTGAAGATGATATTCGAATACCTGCCAAGGGCATATGAAAACGGGGCCCTGGATCCCGTCGCCCGTGAGAAGATGGCCAACGCCTCAACCATTGCCGGTATGGCATTCGCCAACGCATTCCTGGGTGTCTGCCATTCCATGGCCCATAAGCTCGGCGCCTTCTTCCACCTGCCCCATGGCGTAGCCAATGCATTGATGATCAGCGAGGTCATCAGGTTCAACGCGGCTGAAGCCCCTGCCAAGATGGGCACCTTCCCGCAGTATGACCATCCTCATACCCTAAAAAGGTATGCGGAAATCGCGGACTACCTCGGAATAAAGGGCAGGAACAACACTGAAAAGCTCAACAACCTTATTGCCGCAATAGAGGAGTTGAAAGAGAAGGTCGGTATTAAAAAGACCGTACGGGACTATGGCATCGACGAGAAAGAATTCCTCGACCGGCTGGACGAGATGGCCGAGCAGGCCTTTGACGACCAGTGCACCGGCACGAATCCCCGTTTCCCGCTGATAAGCGAGATCAGGGAAATGTACCTCCGGGCATATTACGGAGAATTAAAACTTCAAAATGCGAAAGCCCACGATGGACTGACAGAGCAGTACGAGACCGAGCAGAAGGCGAGCGCATAAACACCCTGCAAAAGTTTTATCCGCCCGGGGAGCGAAGCTCCTGGACGGGAGCCCGTCAAACCCCTTTATATATAATCGATGCAATAAGAGCCAGCCAGCGATGGTTGGCTCTTATTGACTTTACGGGCAACATCATTAATAAAGTCGAGAAGATGCCTGTCCTGGTATGCTATACTGGTAACACATCAGGAAGATAAAGTAAACGGTTGTGGCGTGATGAGAATACAGGCTCTTCTGCGCCTGGTGCGGCGCAGAAAAGGTAAACCGCATAGCGCCGGACGATATTAAGGCGTTAAGCAGCATAATAAAACAGGGAGAACTGTATTAAAGGGCGATGCCGTATTATGGTATCGTCTTTGATGCTGTCTGCAGCCCGCTTTCCACTATCTCGACGAACCTGGCCGAGGCAGGTGAAAGCGGAACGCTCTTTAGGGTGCAAAAGCCTATGGCGCGCTCGGGAATGGGCTCCTCAAGCTCCACTTTCCAGAGCAGGCCCTTTTCCAGGTAATCCCGGGAGAACTCCTCGATGACACATGCAACGCCGAAATTGAACCTGGCAAATTCCAGGAGCAGGTCATGGGACCCCAGCTCGATCTCGGCTTTGACCCTAACCCCCCTGGACAGCATGTATTCTTCCACATAACGCCTCGAATTGGATTTGCTTTCAAGAAGGATCAGCGGAAGCTCCGCAATCTCTTTGAGGCTCATGGGCAAACTGCATGCTTCCCTGAACCTGTCCCCGCAGACAAAGACATCATGTATGGAGATGCATTTCTTTATCTTCAGCGCCGGGTCCTTTACGGGCAGGTTGCATATGGCGAGATCGATTTCCCCCGATTTAACCAGCGAGCACAGGTCCGGGGTCGTACGGTTGATGACCCGCAGATCTATTTTAGGGTACATCTGGTGGAACTTGACCATATGGGGCAGCAGGAAGTATTTTGAAATGGTGTCTCCAACCCCAATCTTCAGCTCGCCGGACTCCAGGTTGTGAAGTTCCGCAAGCTTTGATTCACCCATGTTTACGAGGTTTAATGCCGATTCCACGTATTCGTGCAGGAGCTGACCTTCATAAGTCAGGGTCACACCCTTGGGCGACCGGATGAAAAGGCGGGAACCCAGCTCATTTTCCAGGTTCATAATGGCAAGGCTGACCGCGGGCTGCGATATGTACAGCGCCTTTGCCGCTCCCGAAAAGCTTTTATGGCGTGCTACCTCCGCAAAGATCCTGTATGAGTCAAGGTTACCAATCATATAAGCACCTCTTATAACTAATATAAATGGTATGTATTTCACTTATATCATAGACGCCATTATAATACAAGTGTGCGGATATAATGACCCATAGGAGGGACATCCATGGAAAGAATGGTTGGAACGGTTGTGCGCGGACTTCGCACGCCGATCATAAACAAAGGAGATAACCTCGCGGATATCGTGGTGGATACCATTATCAAGGCCTCCCGGGCCGAGGGGTTCCAGGTACAGGACAGGGATATCGTGGGCATTACCGAGTCGGTCGTTGCCCGTGCCCAGGGCAATTACGCCTCTGTTGACGCCATTGCCAGGGATGTGAGAAATAAACTTGGCGGGGGCACTATCGGGGTAATCTTTCCCATTCTCAGCAGGAACCGCTTTGCCGTCTGCCTGCGCGGAATAGCAAAAGGAGCGGAGAAGGTCGTGCTGATGCTGTCCTACCCGGCTGATGAGGTGGGAAACCACCTTGTGGATGAGGACCTGATGGACGAGAAAGGTGTAAACCCGTGGAGTGACGTGCTTACCGAGAAGAAATTCAACGAGCTTTTCGGATACCCGAAGCATCCTTTTACCGGGATTGACTATATCGAATACTACAAGTCAATTGTCACCGGGTGCGGCGCCAGGTGCGAAGTGATATTCTCCAACAATCCTGCCGCCATCCTTGAATATACAAAAAATGTGCTGGCATGCGACATCCACACCCGCAGCCGGACGAAACGGATTCTTAAGGCCGCCGGCGGCGAGCGGGTATTCTCCCTGGAGGATATCCTGTCCGAGCCTGTTGACGGAAGCGGCTATAACGAGCATTACGGGCTCCTGGGCTCCAACAAGGCCACCGAGGAAAGCATAAAGCTCTTTCCGCGCAACTGCCAGGCCCTTGTTGAGCAGATCCAGGCATCCATCAGGGAAAAGACGGGCAAGACCGTGGAAGTCATGGTTTATGGCGACGGTGCATTCAGGGACCCGGTAGGCAAGATCTGGGAACTGGCCGACCCGGTTGTTTCCCCCGGCTATACCAAAGGCCTGGAGGGAACACCCAGCGAAGTCAAGCTCAAATACCTGGCAGACAACGAATTTGCCGGCTTAAAGGGCGAGGAGCAGAAGAAGGCCATTGAAGAATATATCAGAAACAAAAAAGCCGACCTGGTAGGCGCCATGGAAGCCCAGGGCACCACGCCACGACGGCTTACCGACCTTATCGGCTCCCTTTGCGACCTCACCTCGGGAAGCGGCGACAAGGGAACACCTGTTGTCTATATCCAGGGCTATTTCGATAATTATACAAAATAGGGAGGCAAAAATGGCGCAGGCGAGGTCTGCGCATTGCAAAGCCTGGTATAAAGCCCCGGTCAGTTGCTGGCCGGGGCATATTTTTCCCTGTCATCCCTTAACCCTGGCATAAGCCCAGGCCCAATCTGAAGATATGAATTATTCATCAATGCCCTCCCAAAAAGGACCGGCATGGTGTCCGGCCGATCTACAGCTGTGGGAGCACTGGCGCAGCCTCCGCAAGACCGGCTGATTCTGCCTGCGGGATAAGCGAACCATATTATGGATTGATACCGGGTTTGAAATCTGGTTAAATAAAATAGTAGTCGAATTATGATTTGCAGGAATATGGGAGAATATTATGACTTACAGGGTTAAACGGGCAAGCAGGCTGCTGAACAGGATTCTTAAAAAAACCCTGGGTCCCTGGCTGGTAAACCGCTATCGCATCGAGTTTATTGAAGGCAATATGCGGGACCTTAAGCCCCCCTTTGTGGTAATCGGCAACCATACCAACAATTGGGATCCTTTCATACTATCCTGCAAGATCAGCGAACCGATTCATTTTGTTACCTCGGTGGAACAGTTCAGGAGCAGGACCATGCGCTTTCTGCTCGGGCTTGCCGGATGCATTCCAAAAACAAAGGCCATGAGCGACGCCACCACGGTAAAGAGCATTTTCCATGTACGGAACAGGGGAGATGTGGTGGGAGTCTTCCCGGAGGGGAAGCGCTGCTGGGACGGCAAAACCGAAGAGATACTGTATCCAACGGCCAAGGTGCTGAAAAGCCTGGGCGTGCCGGTTGTTGCATTCCAGGTCAACGGGGCCTATCTCAGCCATCCCCGCTGGGCCGTAACGTCCAGAAAGGGAAAAATCCAGATTAACTACGGCATTCTTTTCACGCCGGAACAACTGAAAACCCTTTCGGCGGATGAGATCTACGAAAAGATGTGCGCCGCGCTAAGGACAAACGAATACAGCTGGCAGGAGGAGCGGATGATCCCCTTTGTGGGCAAACGCCTGGCTGAAAGGCTGGAGCGGGTTCTTTTCCTCTGCCCGAAGTGCGGACAAGTCGGGAGGCTCTATTCAAAAGGCGATACCCTGACCTGCCTGGCCTGCGGTGAAACCGTAACCTACAACCAATACGGCTATTTTGAAAAGGATGGCGGTGAGCCACATTTCAAGTCGGTCCTGGAATGGAACCAGTGGCAGCTGAAGGAACTGGAGGGCATGGTCCTGGATCGGATGGCAAACCCAGACGGACCGATCTTTGAAGACCGGGAAGTTACCCTGTTCACAGGCCAGCGTTATGTGGCCATAAGGAAACTGAGAAGGGGTACCTTGCGCCTTTATGCGGACCGTCTTGAATTCATAGGCCGTGATAATCAAAAAATAGAATTCGGGCTGTCCCTCATGAACGGGGTCAGCACCCACCTGTCGGACTGGTTCGATTTCTACCACGAGGGCAATTTCTACAGGGCTGCTTTTAAAAACCGCCATACATCTGCCAACAAATACACCGAGGCTTATGACATCATCAAGCGGCTGCAGCACGGCGAACACCACGCAAGGGAGGAATAAGATTTGGGTTCGGAACAGATCTGGAATTACATTATCGATATATCCATGCTATCCATCCTTCTGTTGATTTCAACATTCATGAAAAGGCAACTGGGGTTTTTCAGGAAGAATCCCATACCCATACCCGTTATCGCAGGGTTTTTAGGCCTGTTGCTGGGCAAGGATATTTTGGGAATCATCTCCTTCAACAGTGTGAGGCTTGAAAACCTCGTGTACCATATGATGAACATCGGGTTCATAGCCTTGTCCCTTAAGGCTTCCGCCAGGGTCAGGAACAGGGAATACGTGGACTCGGGCATGTTCATCGTCAGCACCTATGTTATGCAAGGACTTTTCGGTTTTTTCCTGTCCCTTGTGTTCTTCTATACCATCTTCCCGGAAACCTTCCCACTTTCGGGACTGCTGCTGCCCCTCGGCTTTGGACAGGGTCCCGGGCAGGCGTATTCCATGGGAAAACAGTGGGAAGAGCTTGGCTTTACCCATGGCGGGAACCAGGGACTTGCGTATGCCGCCATTGGCTATGTCTGGGCATGCGCCGGCGGTGTTGCTTTGATCGCCTGGCTCAGGAAGAAAAAGAAGCTCGCAGCCCTGGGCGATACCAAGGACGAGCCGGTTGGAAAGTATAATATATTCGATGATGAAAAGCCTGAGGAACTGCCGCTGAAGGAATCCATCGACGGACTCACGCTGCAGCTGCTCCTCATAGGCGGCGTCTACCTTTTGACCTACCTTGTACTGAAAGGCCTGGGATACCTGCTGTCCGGAGCGGGGGATTTCGGCAGGAACCTGGCCCAGCTGCTGTGGGGATTCAGCTTCATCATAGGTGCGGTAATCGGTATGGCAGTCAGAAGGGTACTGGATTTCTGCCACCAGAAGAAATGGATGAAACACAGCTATACCAGCAATTACCTCCTGGAGCGGGTTTCCGGGGGTGCCTTTGACTATATGATCACCGCAGCCATATCTGCTGTTTCGATATACCTCCTGATGGATCAACTGGTGCCTTTCCTCATCATAACCGCTGTGGGCGGGCTTCTCACCATATTGTTCATAATGAAGATGGCGCAGAGGGTATATAAAACCGATACGCTGGAAAACGCTCTGGCCATGTACGGCATGCTCACCGGCACCATATCCACGGGCATTGCCCTGCTTCGGGAGGTTGATCCGCATTTCAGGACACAGGCTGCCAAGAACCTGGTATTCGGAAGCGGGACAGGCTTAGTCTTCGGCTTTCCGCTGATGATCCTCCTGAACGTACCCATCATGGGGCATGTCAACAATCAGCCGATTCTTTACCTGCTGACCATTCTGGCCTTCGTCGTATACCTGGCATTGCTGGTTTTCCTGATGTTGATAGGAAAAGGCAGGCAAAAGAACCACCCGGAGAAACAGGGCAGTTGAAACTGGTTGGAACCGTCACGCCGTACCCCTTTTTCAAGTCTGGCCCTGACTGCCATTCTTTTTCTGCGCCCGTTCCTTCAGATTCATCAGGCTCAGCAGCGTCAGGCCGCCCATGATAAGGACCGCTCCCAAAGCCTGAATCCATGTGAGCTGTTCCGAAAGTACGATTCTGCCGGTTATTATGGTTACAACCGGGATGAGGTTTAAAGCTGCGGAGGGCAGCACGGGTCCCAGGGTATGGATGCTGTAAAGGAAGAAGACATAGGCCAGCGCCGAACAGAAAACACCCAGGAACAACAGATGGAGAAACGCTGTCATGGAAGGTACCCGCCAGGCGGGGACCTCTGATATGGTAAACGGGACGAAGAGCGGGATGCTGAACAGGGTTTGCATCGTGGTCAGCTTAAGGCTGGAATAACGCTCCCCCAGTCCCTTGCTTATGAAGGTATATATAATCCATGAGGCCATGGCCCCAAGGACCAGGAGATTCCCCAGCAAGGACCCCTCCGAAAAGTCAATGGATCCGTTTTTTGAAATAATGCAATAAACACCCAGCAGCGAGGCCAGGATGCATCCCAGGGATGCCTTGCTGATGGGCGTTTTTGTAATTATGCTCTCTATGATCAGGACAAAGACCGGGACGGCAGCTACCAGCATTGATGCGCTGGAGGCGGTGGTCATGGTCAGGCCATTGTTTTCAAAAACGAAATAGAGGACTATACCGAAGAGGGAGGCAAGTGCAAACAGCTTGAACTCGCCCTTCTCCAGCCTGAAGTTTTCCTTTCTGATCCACATCATTATTATCAGCGGAACGATGGCCACGTACTGCCTGAAGAAGGCTATGGACACGGGAGGCAGATCTGTGAGGACAATCTTGGTGGACACAAAGGAAATGCCCCATACGAAGATGGCCAGGAACATAAGAAGTAAGCCCAGGACTCTGTTTTTCATATTGCTGCTCCTTATCCGGGACAAAGACGCTTAAGATCTCATCCGTAGTTTGTTATCAAGTATAACACAAAAAGCTAGCCAAGGGGACGGTTCTTCTGGCTAGCAGTTGCTGGCGAACTAGCCGAAAGAACCGTCTTCTTGGCTAGTTGGTTTTATCGATAGCCCTGGGTATGCCTAACCAGAGGAACCGTCCCCTTGGCTAGTCGTCCCCGTGGCTAGTCAGCCAGAGGAACCGTCCCCGTGGCTAGCGCAGCCGGTCTTCCACCTCGGTCAGGGTGCTTTTCAGCGCGTCAATGGTCAATGTCAGGGAATCCGCGTCTGGTATGTAAAGAAGTATGTCGCATCCCGAAAACCTGATCAGGGCCGGCAGACTTCCCGGCTGCCGGGAGAGCCAGATCCTCCTGAAGAGCCTGCTCCATGACCCAGTCGGCTCACCGTCGAGTTCCGCCCTGAGACAGAGCCTCGTTCCACTGTGGGTGGTTTCATATCCCTTCACAGACACATAATTTATTTTCATGGACGCCTCCGGAATCATACAGGACTCTGCCGCAGAAAAACACGCGCGGCACAGTCTCCATTTTATGACGGGAGGCATTCCAACATGACTTCGGCTTCCCCGGCTTCTTACTCTTCTGCAGCCAGGCCCCTGAATTTCTCGGTTTCCGGCCTGAGGACAATGGTCGCCAGCGGCGGAATCTTCAACACGATGGACCATGATTTCCCGTGCCAGGGTATAGGCTCGGCCTTTATGGGCCTTTCATTGACCACATTGCTTCCGCCGTATTTCTCCAGGTCGGAATTGAATACCTCGTTGTAAACCGTGTCCAGGGGCGCGCCTATGCGGTAGTTATCATGGACAGCCGGTGTGAAGTTGCAGACGAAGACCAGCATATCCCGCCAGTCCTTCCCTTTCCTGATGAATGAAACAATGCTATGTTCCGTATCGGAGCAGTCAATCCACTCAAACCCGTCGTAGTGGTTGTCAACTTCATAGAGCGCCTTTTCTCCGGTGTAGAAATGGTTCAGGTCTTTCACATAATTGTGGAGCATCCTGTGCATGGGATAGTCCAGGAGGTGCCAGTCAAGGCTCTCCTTGTACTTCCACTCTATGAACTGGCCGAACTCGCCGCCCATGAACAGCAGCTTCTTGCCCGGATGCCCGATGAAATACCCCAGGGCTCCCCGGAGCCCCGCGAACTTCTGCCAGTAGTCGCCGGGCATCTTGTCCAGCAGCGACTTCTTGCCGTGGACCACCTCGTCATGGGAGAGGACAAGGATAAAATTCTCCGACCATGCGTACATCAGCGAAAATGTAATCAGGTTCTGGTGGTGCTTGCGGTAGACCGAATCCATGCCCACATACCTAAGGAAATCGTTCATCCAGCCCATGTTCCACTTATGGCTGAAGCCAAGCCCGCCTACATGGACCGGGGCGGTTACCTGCGGCCAGGCAGTGGATTCCTCGGCGATCATCATCACATTGGGGAAGTATTGATAAACAGTCGTGTTAAGCTGTTTTATAAACTCAACGGCTTCCAGGTTCTCCCGCCCGCCGTATTCATTGGGTATCCATTCGCCTGGCTTCCGGCAGTAATCCAGGTAGAGCATGGAAGCCACAGCGTCGACCCTCAGACCGTCCACATGGTATTCGTCGAACCAGAACAGGGCGTTGGCGATAAGGAAATTCCTGACCTCATTCCTGCCGTAGTTGAAGACATGGGTGCCCCATTCCAGGTGCTCGCCCTTTCGCCTGTCCTCATATTCATAGAGAGCCGTGCCGTCAAAACGGGCAAGTCCGTGGCCGTCCTTGGGGAAATGGGCCGGAACCCAGTCAAGGATAACCCCGAGACCGTTCTGGTGGCACTTGTCGACAAAGTACTTGAAATCCGCCGGTGTGCCGAAACGGGATGTCACCGCGTAATAGCCCGTAACCTGGTATCCCCATGACCCGTCGTAGGGATGTTCCATGACTGGCAGAAGCTCCAGGTGGGTATATCCCATCTCCCTGGCATAGGGTACCAGGCGCTCGGCCAGCTGCCTGTAGGAAAGTCCGCGGAACCCGGTTTCGGAGTCCGGGTCGGGATCGGGCTCCTGCTGCCACGAGCCCAGGTGCACTTCGTATATATTGACCGGCTTGTCGAAGATGGGCTCCCTTATGCGCCTTTCCAGCCAGTCCAGGTCATTCCATTGATAATCGTCCATGCCGTAAATCCTGGAAGCGGTCTGGGGCGGTTTTTCGGCATGGAAGGCATAGGGATCGGCCTTGATGTAGAGCTCGTCCGACGGGGTTTTTATCTCGTATTTATACAAGTCGCCGGGAGCAACCCCCGGTATGAAAAGCTCCCATACCCCGGAGCTTCCCAGCATGCGCATCTGGTGTATACGCCCGTCCCACTGGTTGAAGCTGCCCACGACGCTTACCCGTTTGGCCGAAGGCGCCCAAACCGCGAAGGAGGCTCCCCTGACTCCGTTTATCTCACGCATGTGGCAGCCCAGTTTTTCATAGATCCTGTGGTGATTCCCCTGGTTGAAAAGAAATGTGTCATATTCCGACAGGGTAGGAAGGAAGCAATAGGGGTCGAAGACGGAATAGGTGACGCCATCAAGCGTGGTATGCACCAGTTGGTAGGGGAACATGTCCGGCTCATCCGCAACCAACTGGTAAAAACCCCTGTCATCTATCCTTTCCATGGGATACAGGCGGCCGTTATGTAAATCCTTCACCGCCACCGACCTGGAGTGGGGGTTGTACACCCGGACAACCACCCTGCCATCCACGATATGCATGCCAAGGACCGAATGGGGATCCTTGTTCATGCCGCGGATGGTAAGGTCGATCAACCTGGAGATTTCCGAAAGCATAGGCTACGACCTCCGCAGTTACAAATTGGACCTTTCCGATCCATATTATTGTATTTTCCCCTTTTATACAACAACTATTGCAAATAAGCAAAATATGATAAGCTGAATATGGGAGATGGCAGACTGTGACACGGCCATGGAAAGGAGTCGAAGGGGGAAAGGCCATGGTGTACAGTAATGAACCGATCAGGTACTACAAGAACAGGAGAGGCAAGCCGGACCCGATCATCCGGTGGCTGGAACTGTCAAGTATAATGGTTTGGATCATTTACATGTTCAGCATCGTTGCCATTCTTGCCGCGAAGCCCGTTGAAGAGGGCCTTTTTGACCGCTTTTTCGATGTACCGGTAAGAGGCTACTGGGATATGCAGCTCCTGGGCCGGTCCATAATCATTTGCATGATCCAGTTCGTCATCAGTGTCGTTTCCATTATCCTGAATACAAGGCGCATGAAGCGAAGATATGACATAAGGTATATATCCCATTACATATCCGCGCCCGTATCACTGTTGACAGCCATAATTGTCGGAATCATGCTCCTGAGCTGGAGCCGATAAACCGTCTGGTTGCTTTCGCTTTCATTGCGTAATGGCGCAGAGAGCGTGTCATTGCGCTTAAACGCAGCCGACGGACTGATCCCGCGGATCAAGATGCCGGATGTGATAGCCTGGAAGCTGGGGCGAAAGAATCGCTTTGCAGCTATCCTGTTTTACCGCCCCGCGTAGTACCTGCCTGAAAACCTGTGAAGGACAACAGCCGCTTCAGCCCGTGTGGCAGGCTTGTCCAGATCGAGGGTCAAGCCACCCTGTGGCGGCAGTATGCCGTCGCCCGCAAGGGAAGAGATTATGCCCTTCAGGTCTTCGCTTACCTTATAGCCATCTGTGAACCTGTCAAGATACGAAACGCTTATGGAGTCCAGCGTCCGGTTCATGGATGCCAGCAGCCTGTTCATGTAAACGGCCATATCTGCCCGGGTTACCGGACTTAAAGGACCCGCGTTCCGGTTCTGGTCGGGAATTACTATGCCCATCTTTACCGCCGTCATCATGTATGGATAATACCAGCTGTTCCGGGGCACATCCCTGACCGGGAACAGGAATTCGGACTCGGGAATAATGTTAAATGCCTTGAGCAGGATAGTAACAAACTCAGCCCTGGTAATACTGGCCCCGGGGCGGAAAAGTCCGTCTGCACTCAGGGCTATGGCCCCTGACGCGGCCAGGGCATTTACTGAATCGGCGCACCAGGGGTAACCTCCAAGGTCCCTGAAGGCTGCCTTCTGCGGCACCGAAACGTCTATGTATACACCGGCCGATTCGCCCCTGGCATTGTATGCGCGCAACTCATAGCGTACCTTCGATCCAGGAACGGCCTTTGTGTCGGCAAAGCTTACGGCATTAGCCTGCGTTGTTCCAAGAAGGGTCCGCTTCTGGCCTTCGATCCTGTAAATGCGGTAGCCGTCCTCGGATTTGCTTGTATCGCTCCATGAAAGAAGCACACGGTTGGAGCCCATGTATGCAACCCGCAGGCCGGCAGGGGCTTCGGGGACCGATGCGGGCAGACGGTACACAGGTCCGTAGGAGATATTCCCCTGGTTCTCGCAGCGGATCCTGAACTCGTACTCCTTTCCTTCGGCAGGGAAGAAATACACCAAAAGGCTTCCCTCCCTCTGGCTGAGGGTATAATCCCGCCACTCCTCGTTTATGCCCGTCCTTAACTCAAGAGTGTGCTTAACCCATTCCGGGGCGGGTTCGTCTGTTCCTATCAGTATGTATTTTCCTGCGGGAACGAAGAACAGTTTGCCGGGTATGGAAGGATCGGCGTTATTCACCAGTTCGGAAACAGCGAAGTCGGAGTAAACGTTTTTTCCGCGGACCGCCCGGACGCGATAGCGGTAGGCTGTATCGGTATGGGCTGAATAATCGGTCCACGTATCGGTATTCCTGCCCGCCTCACCGACCTTCTCCCATATCTTGCCCTGTTCCTTGCGCCATATCTCAAACCCCGACTCCACGTCATAGGGATACTCCCATATGAGGTTTATCCTTCCATAGGCGCCGGGAGAGGCCGAAAGCTGGGGCGGGGCCGGAATGGTTTCGGCCTTGATGGTAACCGATTCCGAGTAGCCTGAAACCGAGCCTGATTCGGAGCTCAGATAAAGGCGATAGGTATATTCTTCCCCGGGCATTATAACCGCGGAGGCGTCCACATAATGGTCTGCCGTGGAAGAAGTGAAAATGGTATGAAAATTGCCGAAGCTGTCCTGCCTCTGGAGGTAGGCCACATGGTCCTTGATAGCCTCCCGGTCCCAGTCCAGGCGGATCCTGTTGTCCGAAGCAGCGAACCCGGTCAGGGGTGTTACCAGGGGTATGGTAGTCCTTTTGTAAACGCCGCTTGAAGTGGGTATGTACTTGGAATACTGTCCGTCCGGGTACAGGGTGCGGACCCTGTAGTAATATATGGTATCCGGATCAAGGCCATAATCCCTGAACTCGGTCTGGTGGTAAGGCGCCCTGTATATCTCGGTCCAGCCTGTCTTTCCTTCGGCCTTCCTCTCTATTACCGTTTCTATGGTAATGGTACGCGGGATGAGAAGCTGGGGATAGCTCCATGCCAGGTTTACCTGGTCGCTGTAAACGCCGGTAATATAAAGGTGCACGGGATAGAGACTTATAACCTCTATCTCCCTCGTATACGGGCTGGGATCCTCTCCGCTGTACCGGCAGGCGCGGTATTTGTAGATATGTCCGTTGGCAATACCGTAATCCTTAAAACTTGTTACTCCCGGGCCAACGGCCGCTATGGCTATGAACTCGCCGGAATCAGTGCTGCGCTCTATCTTGGTGTACTGGCCGTGCTCGGCCCCGTCAAAGGTTATGAGGGCATAGTTATCTTCAATTCTCACCGAGAAATCTCCCGGAGACCGAAGGGTGCCCGAACTATCTGCGAGTGATAAGGGGTTAAGAACCATGGCCAGTATGAGCATAATCGAAGGAAAAACCAGTCCGAACCTTTTCAATACAGCACACTCCCAGTACTTTTATTGCACATGAAAGAAAGGCCTTTGTGCAATGGATATATCGGCAAAAAAGGGGCCGGCGGTTAAGCCGGCCAGTAAAGGGGGTCAAAATGTATTGTGAGGTCATTCTCAGTATGGGCAGCATTTGAAAAAATATACATGGGATTATGAAAATTAAGGCCCTTCCTGCATCCGCCATACCGATCCGCCTTGTTTGCCGCTCCCTCATGCTGTATAATCAATCTGTGCCCGTTTTTGCATATGGCGGGAAATTCTCAGTTATTTCCCGGCGGGAGGGGATGGACAGGGAGGACCGGAGCCCGGAAACCCCCGTGCGGGCCTATTTTATTAAGAAATGAAGGTTGTTTATGGATAAAGAAATATGGCTTAAACCTAAGAGAACCTGCAATATAGGCGGGGAGGCCCTGATGGAAGGGGTCATGATGCGCGGAAACCGCACCGTGGCCTCCACAGTCCGTAAGAGCAGCGGCGAGCTTGTCACCACCACCAGGACCTATATACCCATAACGAAACGCAACAAGATACTGGGTCTTCCCTTCATCCGGGGAGGCATCAGCATGATCGAGTCCATGGTCGTTGGTATAAAGGCCCTTATGGAATCGGCAGAATACGTGGAATTTGAGGAATCGGAAAGCAAGTTCGACAAGTGGATAGAAAAGAAATTCGGCGACAAGTCCACGAACATAATCATGTATGTCTCGCTCATCTTCGCGCTGGCGATAGGCATCGGCCTTTTCATGCTCCTGCCCAACCTTGTGGCAGATTTTCTGCCATTTGACAAGGATACGGCTTCGGGCGCGTTCCTCGCCAATATTGCGGAAGGCATAATCAGGATTGTCATCTTCGTGGCCTATGTCTGGATCGTGTCGAAGAACAGGGAGATAAAACGTGTGTTCCAGTATCACGGCGCCGAGCATAAAACCATCTTTGCCTATGAAAACATGGATGAACTGACGGTGGAGAATGTAAAGAAGCACACCAGGCTCCATCCCCGGTGCGGCACCACCTTCATTTTCGTGGTGGTTATCATCAGCATACTGGTGTTTGCGCTGACGGGCTGGCATAACAAGCTTCTCAACGTGGTTATAAGGCTTGCGCTGCTGCCGGTCATAGCCGGCGTGTCCTATGAGCTTTTCAAGCTGGCTGCAAGATCCGAGAGCAGGCTGGTTAAACTCATAAGCTACCCGGGGATACTTCTCCAGAAGATCACCACCCAGGAGCCCGACGACAGCATGATAGAAGTGGCCATCGCTTCCCTGAAGGCCGTGCTGGAGAACGAGGAGGGGGAGTGCGCAAAGGATGAAAATCTCCAGGCTGCTGAATGAAGCAACCATGATGCTTAAGCAGGCGCAAATTGAAGACCCGGCTTTTGAGGCGGGTCTTATTTTGTCATGGGCTGTAAACAAGCCCCGCGCATTCATATATGCCCATCCCGAAATGGAGCTGGATCCGCCTGAGATCCGCCGGTTCATGGAACTGGTCGAAAGAAGGAGCCGGGGCGAGCCGTTCCAGTACATCACGGGTGAATGCGAGTTCATGTCCCTCAGGTTCAAAGTCAACCCGGGTGTCCTTGTCCCAAGAAGCGATACGGAACTTCTTGCAGAAGCCGCGCTTTTCTCACTGGGGTGCGACCAGCCCTTCATAGACCCCAGCCTGTATAGAGTGTCAAACCAGGGCATAAGGCGAGTCCTGGACATAGGGACCGGTTCGGGCTGCCTTGCGGTTTCAGTAGCCCGTTATGCCCCCTATGTAACGGTGGATGCCCTGGATATCTCGGAGGAAGCCCTGGAAACCGCCAGGCAGAATGCAGAGCTTAACAGCGTTTCAGGCGCAATACGCTTTATACGCGCCGATTTTCTCAATGATTCAGGTTTTACCGGATGCAAATATGACCTTATCATCTCAAATCCGCCCTATATCCCCCGGGACGACAAAACAGGCCTCATGCCTGCGGTGGAAAAATATGAGCCGAGTCAGGCGCTGTTTGCGGACGATGGCGGCCTTATCTTCTATAAACGGCTGGCCCGCCTTTCCCCGGAAATACTGGCCGAGAATGGCGTCATCCTTGTGGAATGCGGCTTCAACCAGTCGGCCGGCGTCCGGGACATCTTCCAGGGCCATGGCATGGAAACCATGTCCCTGAAGGACCTTTCAGGCACGGAGCGCGTAATTGCCGCCCGGATGCGTGTATAAGATGTCAATTTCTGCCCATACTCTATAACAGTAAAAGGAACAAGGAAACGGAGAGGTTGAGTATGGCAGAGCAAATAGCCGCAGGACCCGGAACCGGGCTTTTGAGCGCCCTGGGGCAGGTATCCGGAAAGCGTTCAGGGATATTCGGGCGCACCCGTGAAGACCCTTCCCGGGCGGAGCTTTATGAAACCATCCATGAGGCATGGCTGGAGTGGCAGAACGCCCTTCTGAATTTCGAGGACGCCGATTGCAAGGAAATGGTGGATTATTACGCCTACCGCATCAAGGCATCCCAGATACGTTACGAGTACCTGCTGAGAAAGGCGAAAGCCCTCCAGGCACGATGAATTTTTCAGTGCCCTTCTGTATATAAATTAATAACCGGGTAATACTGCCGCGGCAGCCGCGGACATGTTCCCGGAGCACAAAAGAAAACGGCTATTCCTGGTATGATGGCTCGGCCATGCGGCGGGATAACCGTTTCTGTTTTTTGGAAGGGTGTTTTGCGTGGATAAGGGACTGATCGTTCTTGCCTGGGTTGCAGGCGTTCTAATTGTTCTTGCCCTGGGAAAGGCGCTGCTTCTGCCCATGAAGATCATTCTGAAGCTGATCATCAACGGCGTACTGGGCGGGCTCGCCATTCTGCTTATCAATCTCCTGGGGCAGCCATTCGGACTTTTCATTCCCCTTAACATTGTTTCAGCCCTGGTGGCCGGAATCCTGGGCCTTCCCGGGATCATACTCCTGGTGATCCTGGGGTTCCTGCTCTGACCTGGGGCTGTTATCCCCGTCCCAGCCCGGAAAGGGGCTAATTCATATATCCTTTCCCCGGCACATATAATGTTTTTGCAGACCTGGAAACAGCTCGGGGTTGCAAATAATACCGGGACGTGATTACAAAATGCTGGAATCAAAAGAGCAAGTGGAGAGCGCATATGGCCTGAGCATTTCCGCCGTAAAATCATGCAGGGCAGGATACATCCTGGACACCGACGCGGGGCGGAAATACCTGAAACCGTGCCAATGCTCCGAGAGCCGGATCCTCTACGTGCATAATGCAAAACAATACCTGTGTGATAACGGGTTTACAAGCCTGGATACATATTGCCTGACCGTGGACGGGCGTCCGTATTCCGTCATAGACGGGCGGCTGTACCTGCTCACTCCTTTTGTGGACGGCCATGAGTGCGAGTTCGGGGATGACGGCGACGCGGTCCGTGCGGCATATGCCCTGGCGGCCATGCACAAGGCCGGCAAGGGCTTCAAATATGAAGGGAGCGGCGATTACGCCCCCAATGACCTGGGCAGGATTTCAGAAAGCCTTTCCAAGCGCTATGATGAGATAATCCGTATGAGAAGGAAGGCTGAGCGTGAGCGCGGCGCATTTGACTATATCTACTTAAGCTGCGTGGATAAGTTCATAGCCCTGGCCGAGGAGAGCCTGGACCTTATCCGGGGTCCTGAATACCAGCGCCTTAATGAAAAAACTGCACGGGAGGGCGGCATCTGCCACCGGGACTATTCCTACCAGAACATATTCATAAAGGGGCAGACCGCCACCATAACCGGATTTGAATCCTGCGGCCAGGAGATCCGGATATATGACCTGGTGAACCTCATAAGGCGAAAGATGCGGAAATGCGACTGGGATATAACCAAGGCCTCCATGCTGCTGGAGGCATATTCCGGGCTGGAACCCCTAAGCAGGGACGAGATTGTGGTCATGAAGGCCATGCTGCTGTTCCCCCAGAAGTTCTGGCGCGTGGCCAACAGGTACTATAACAGCAGGAGAAGCTGGGCGCAGAGGAATTTTTCAGGGATGCTGGAAGAGGTGATCGACGAGTACGACCACCATGTACGGTTCATGAGGCAATATGATACGTTGTTTTAAGCAGGTTCCTGGAAAAGGTCTGTCTGCCTGTCATTTCGAACTGAACGCAGGTAGAACACGGCAATCTCTAAATATAGAGATGAGAGGTACGATGTTAGAGGTTAGATATTATTGCCCGGCTTCGAAGCATAACCTCTAACCTCTGACTTCTTACTTCTTTACGTCAAAATAACCCGGTAATCCGCCCCTCGCTGTCTATGTCCATACGCGTGGCGGCGGGGTCCTTCGGAAGGCCCGGCATGGTCATAATATCCCCGGTAAGGGCTACAATGAAGCCAGCCCCGGCTGAGAGCCGCGCTTCCTTGACTGTAATCTCAAAACCGCTGGGAGCCCCGAGCAGGGCTGGGTCATCGGAAAGGGAGAACTGGGTCTTTGCCATGCATATGGGCAGGTTGCCCATCCCCAGTTCTTCTATTTTCTTAATCTCCTTCAGCGCGCGGTCCTTGTATTCCACCGCCCCGGCGCCGTATATCTCCCTGCATATCAGCTCTATCTTTTCCTTCACAGGCAGGTTCGTATCGTACAAAGGCCTGAAATCCGGCTTTTCCCTGTCAATAAGCGCACACAGCTTTTCGGCAAGTTCAAGCCCGCCTTCACCGCCCCTGGCGAATACCTCGGCCACGGCTGAATCCACGCCCCAACTGCTGCACATTTCACGGACCAGCTCGATCTCCTGCGGTGTATCGGTGGGGAAGCGGTTAATGGCGACCATCACGGGAACGCCGAATTTCCTGATATTGTCCACATGCTTCTTCAGGTTTGGAATGCCTGCCCCGACGGCCTGCAGGTTTTCCATGGTCAACTGGTCCTTCTTCACACCGCCGTTGTATTTAAGCGCCCGCACACTGACCACTATAACCGCCGCCGATGGCGTAAGACCTCCATAGCGGCACTTGATGTCGAAGAATTTTTCCGCGCCAAGGTCGGCGCCGAAACCGGCCTCGGTTATGACGCAGTCCGCCAGTTTGAGTGCTGTCCTTGTCGCGATGAGGCTGTTGCAGCCATGGGCGATATTGGCGAAGGGACCGCCATGTATAAGGCATGGTGTGTTCTCCAGGGTCTGCACCAGGTTGGGCTTGATGGCGTCTTTCAGCAGCATGGCCATGGCGCCTTCCATCTTCAGGTCCCCGCAGGTGACGGGCTTGCCCGACATGGTATAGCCTATAATAGCTCGGGAAAGGCGCTCCTTGAGTTCCATCAGGTCCCGGGAGAGGCACAGTATGGCCATCACTTCGGACGCCACGCTTATTACGAAGCCATCTTCCCTTGGGAAACCGTTTGCCTTGCCCCCGAGGCCCACGACGACCTGTCTTAAAACCCGGTCGTTCATGTCCATGGCCCTCTTCCAGACAACCTGCCTGGGATCGATGCCCAATGCGTTTCCCTGGTGGATATGGTTGTCAATCGCGGCGGACAGAAGGTTATTGGCCGCAGTAACGGCATGCAGATCGCCAGTGAAGTGTAGGTTTATGTCTTCCATGGGAACCACCTGGGCATACCCTCCGCCCGCGGCCCCGCCCTTTAAACCCATTACGGGACCCATGGAAGGTTCCCGGATGGCTATAACAGCCCTCTTGCCGAGCCTGCCCATGGCCTGTCCAAGGCCGACCGTCACCGTTGTTTTTCCCTCGCCCGCCGGGGTGGGGTTGATGGCCGTTACCAGCACAAGCTTGCCATCCGGCTTGTCCTTCAGCCTGTCCAGCAGCCTGTCACTGATCTTGGCTTTATAATTGCCGTACAGTTCCAGCCACTCGCGGCCTACGCCCAACTGTCCGGCAATATCTTCTATTGGCAGCATTCTGGCGTTCCTGGCGATTTCAATATCTGTCAGCATAGAACCTCCATAAAAGCAAGTGAATTAACATTCCATCCAAGGTGTATCTATTCATACCACTTTAAGTCCCCCAACAATTTTACCCCTGTAATGGCCAATATACAACCCGGTTTTTGGGAAACATTGAGAAATGCATGAACAGATAATTTATGCAGATATTAGAAAAATATCCCATCGATATTTCGGAATATTTCAAAATCTGCATCTTGACAGGATTTCAATGGTGTAGGTATAATATTTGGTTCATTGACACCTCATGACAAATTGTGATATAATTTTGAGAGTAAAAATGAGGTGATTAATATGGACAAGAACAGTATTTCTCTAATAAGAAGAGAACTGGAGAAATGCGTAGGAAAAAGGGTTCAGCTCAAGGCCAACAAGGGAAGGAAGAAGATATTTGTGAGGGAAGGCATCGTTGAAAAAGCATATCCGAGCATTTTCACAGTGAAATTTGAAAATGATTTCAAGTCAGTCCGGAAAGCCTCTTACAGTTATACCGACATACTGACCCATACTGTTGAGATTAAGCTTTTATCTTCCCAATCACCGTCATCGTCATCATCGCCATTCGACAATGTTGCTTTATAACTTCATCGCCATCATAATATCAGTACATACCAAAGGCTGTTTCAATTGCGAAACAGCCTTTTTCGCATCCTTTTCCGGGTTTTTTGGAAACATTGGCCCTGCCAAAGGGATCTGCATTTTACCTGAACAGCATACCTGTTCTTGTATGGTTTTTGCCTATCCTTCAAGCAGTATAATGCACCCTTATCGCCCATGCCTGCGCGGGTCCCTGAAAGGCGCGAAATTCCACCACCGTTTGCCCCGGTGCATGTCATACATTTTTCAGGGACGGCATATCTTTAGGTATGGATGGTATGGGTACAAGAGGAGGTCTGTGGATACAGATGGAATTGATAAAAAAGCCAGTACGCACATACAGGACCATTGAAACAAGGGAAACCGAGGAGTTGTTCGAAAACAGCATCATCGTTCCGGACAGCAAGCCTGACGTGAAGACTCTCCTGTTGGTGAATGCCGAGTGCTTCGTTGGAAAGGTTGAAAAATCAGGCAGGATGTTGGAAGTAAGCGGAGAGATCAAATACCGGATCCTTTACCTTGCAGATACCCCTGACAACCGCCTGGAATCCATCACCAGCCGCTTCCCCTGGTCGGTGACCTGCCAGAGACCCAGGACAGAGGCGGAGGTTGGGGTCACGGCCAACTGCAGATGCCAGCATACCGAGGCCAGCGCGGTAAACGGGCGCAAGATTGTGGCCAGGTCTGTGACATCGCTCGTCTGCAGATTCTTTGAGATCGCAAACAGCGAACTGAGCAGGGAGATAGAAGGCGAGAACGTATTTGTCAGGAGCATGCCCATCAACGTGGTGTTCCTCAGGGACAACCTGGATACCGTAGTCAGGGTAGGCCAGACACTGGCCCTTCCCCATGGCAGCCCGGCCATCGGCGAGATATTGTACGCTAAGGTGAACATGGGGAATCCCGAGGTAAGATACGGGGATGACGGGGCCAGCCTTGAATGCAAGGGCATCCTGAACATGCTTTACAGGGGCGATATGGCCGCTGACTCCGTAGAGTCGGTAGTGCTGGAATTCCCGGTTAAGGTGAATACGGGCATCGACCCGGGAGGCGAAAACATCGTCCTTGCGTCGGCATCCCTGAAAAACTGGGAGGTGGAGCCACAGGAGGATTCCGATGGCATTTATACCCAGGTCTCGGTTTCCATGGAGGTGGAGGTAGACGCCCAGGCTGTCCGGCATGAGGAACAGCAGGTGGTGGAAGATGCCTATTGCATTGACTCAATCATAAACCTCAACAAGGCGCCGCTTGAGATCGTGACCGATGAGAGGGACCTCGTGGAAAACCACGAAGCCAATGCCCATATCAGGCTTGATTCTGACAACGGAAGCCTCGATGAAATCTACATGGTTGCTGTGGGCAAGAAGAGCATGCTGTCCAATATAAGCGGAAGCGTGATCAATGTCCAGGGCAGCGTCGGGGTGGATGTGGTGTACCTGGCCGACAGGAAGACCAGGGACACCCGGAGCCAGGCCGTGGAGATACCCTTTAACCTGACATTGCCGCTCCCCGACGGTGAAAACTGGCAGGTCACCGAATCCGACTGCTTCATTGAAGATTCAGGCTTTGAGATCATCAGCAACGATTCGCTGGACATTTCAGTAAAGATCAGCATAAGGCTCCGGCTTTGCAAACACACGAGCTTCGACTCCATAGAGTCCATTGAGGAGGTAAAGCGTGAGGCTCCCGCCAGGAAAGCGCCCATCCTGCTGTACTTCGCCCAGCCCGGAGACACGCTGTGGAGCATAGCCAAACAATACAGGATACCCCCGGAGAACCTGGCTCGCGACAACAACCTGGATCCGAAGGATGTCCCGGAGGTGGGTAAAAAGATGTTCATCATGGCATAAGGCCGGAGGGTGCGGCAGAATGTATTTTTTGCTTGGTTGATGTGTCCGGGCTTCAGGGATCGGGCACATTTTATTTATGCCGGAATGCACCCTGAAATGCTTTAAAATAAATAATTTCGGGCGGCCTCACCCTGCCGCTCCATGGCCGCCCGTTTATAATTTAATTGCCCGTTATATGTTTTTTGTATATAATATACGGTAACAGATTTGAGGAATGCAGTCATAATTTGCATTTGAGGGGTTCTGTTCCTGTCCTGGCCGGTATGCCATGAACAGGAGAGCGCCAATGGCGTCGCGGAGCGAGGTGAAAACATGGAAGAGATAACCTTACAGACCCCTGCCAAGATCAACCTGTCTCTGGACGTCACCGGGAAGAGGAAAGACGGGTATCACAACCTGGAAACCATCATGCAGTCCATTTCCCTCTATGACAGTGTGACTGTCCGGAAGTGCGGGAGCGGTCTGTCGCTCCAGTGCGATTCTCCCAATGTACCCCACGATTCCGGAAACATAGCATGGAAAGCTGCGGAGGCCTTTTTTTCCGAGTATCCTGGAACAGGAGGCGCCAGGATTGTCCTGGAAAAGAAGATCCCCGTATCTGCAGGACTGGCCGGGGGCAGCGCCGACGCCGCGGGTGTTCTCAAGGCTCTGAACAAGCTGTTCGGCGAACCCTTCAACGAAGTGAAGCTGGTGGATATCGCCCGGAAGATCGGAGCGGATGTCCCCTTCTGCCTGAGAGGCGGAACAGCTCTGGCCAGGGGTATCGGTGACGAACTCGTCATCCTTCCCGACTTCGCGGGGATCCGTGTGGTGGTTGTAAAGCCGCCTTTTCCGGTTTCAACGGCCTGGGCATACAAGAACCTTGACCTCAACGCGCTGGGAGAAAGGCCTGATACCCTCACACTGATCGCTGCCATCGAGGAGATGGATATACTGACCCTGGCACAGGGGATGCGTAACGTGCTGGAAAGCGTTGTGGTAAAAGCCCACGGCGAGATAGGCGTGATCATCGGGGAGTTTATGGAGCTTGGCGCCCTGGGGAGCAGGATGAGCGGCAGCGGCTCTGCGGTGTTCGGGCTTTTCGATAACGTGGAATTGGCGGATAAAGCCTTTGAGCGGTTCCACGAAAAGTACAGCGATGTATTTTATGCCGAAACTATTGGAAGAGAGGTAGAACAGAACGGTTAAGGTACCAAAGCTCAAACTGGACAGTTATCAGCCTTTGCGCGATGTGATATTCGAAACTCTGCGGAAGGCCATTATCAGCGGGGACATCAAGCCGGGAGAGAGGCTGATGGAGGTAGCCCTGGCCGAACAGATGGGAGTAAGCCGCACCCCCGTGCGTGAGGCCATCAGGAGGCTGGAAGCCGAAGGCCTGGTAACCATGGTGCCCCGTAAAGGCACACATGTTTCCGAGCTTTCAGCCAAGGATATCATTGACGTGCTGGAAGTAAGGGGCGCCCTCGACAAACTTGCCACGGCCCTTGCGGCAAAGCGCATGAAGCCCCAGCAGATCCGGGCCCTTGAATCCATACACAAACAGTTTGTCGCCTGTGTTGAAAAGGCTAACATCGATGGCGCGGTCCGCAAGGATATTGAATTCCATGACGCAATATATGCCGCTTCGGGAAATTCAAGGCTCATCGGGGTTTTATCCTCCCTAAGGGAACATATCTACCGTTTCAGGGTAATCTACCTAAGAGATATGAATATTGCCGAGTATGTGGAACAGGAACACAACCAGATACTGAACGCCCTCAGGGAAGGCAATGATGAACTGGCTGCAGAGCTCTCCGAAAAGCATATCAGGAACCAGATGGTCTCCATAGTCGAAGCCCTTAACCAGAAGAAGCTATGAGGTGGAGCCGGTGCAGTCAAGCAAGCTGTCAAGGTTTTTATACGCGTTCCTGGCTGTCGGCGCGGCAGGCATCCTGATTATCATCTGGCTGTTTGCCGCCAGATCCTACGCCGGTATCTTCACCAGCGCCAGGCTGATCTTCCTTATTGTTTCACTGGTTCTGGCAGCCGCCGTTATCCTTGCGGGAAGCAGGCTCCGGTGGGGAAACGGTCTTTCTGACCGCGCCTTTGTCCTGCTGGCCGTCATCCTGACCCTAACTACGCGGCTGTTCTGGGTGCTTGCCGTTGATACGGCGCCCTTTTCGGATTTCCTCCATATGCACAACTATGGTGTCGCAGTATCCCGGGGCGATTTTACCAACTATGTCGACTTCTATTCATGCTTTCCGTTCAAGTTCGGATTCGGGTTCCTGGTGGGCGGGCTCTACGCCCTTTTCGGCGCGAACCCTCTTGTGGTACAGCTTTTCAACGTGTTTTTATCCCTGGTCCAGGTCCTGTTTGTTTACCTGATTGCCCGGGAAATCGAACCGGGTTCGGCACGCCCGGCGGTCCTCTTCTATGCCCTATGGCCGGCTCAGATCATGTACTGTTCGGTGGTTGCGGCCGAGAACAGCTTCCTTGTGCCATTCCTTGCCGCTATCTATGTTTTGGTCATTTTTTCCAGGCGCCATGCAGGAAGCCCAAAAGGTTATGCGCTGCTTGTACTGGCGGGCGCTCTTACGGCTATTGCCCAGGCAATGCGCCCCATGGCCATGGTCCTTGTCCCGGCGGCCGCCGTATGCATACTGTTTTTCATACCGCGCTGCGGGCCAAAAGGCAGGGATATCGCCCAAAAAGCGTTCTGCGTCGTTTTGGCGGCCCTATCATATTTTGCGGTTCTAAAGCTGGCAAGCATCCCCATAAAGGAGCTTTCCGGAATCGATATCACCCGCTCGGGGTCGGGCTATAATTTCCTGGTCGGAACAAACTATGAAGCCAACGGTATGTTCAACCAGGAGGATTTCAGCATCATAGCAAAATATGATTTCGATTTCGACAGGGTCCACAGCGAGGCTCAAAAGCTCGCAATACAGAGGATCAGGGAAGATCCCGCACGCTTCTTGAAGCTAATGGTGAAAAAGACCAATTACCAGTGGGGCAAGGAGGACTACGGCTATTACTGGAGTATAATCTCCGCGGAAGGCGGCGGCAGGCTGGAAGAGTTCATCAAGCTCCATCCCAGGTACTTTTACGCTGGCTCCCAACTGTTTTACCTGGTGATTCTCTTTCTTGCGGCGGCGGGATGCTATGCCGCATACAGGAGGAAGACCATGGCGCCTGCCCTGTTTTGGCTGGTCATCGGCGCGATGTTCCTGGCATATTGCTTCCTGGAGGTCCAGTCAAGGTACCATATGCCCGCAGTTCCGCTGTTCATCATGCTGGCCGGCCTTGGAGCGGCTGAAATAAAAGGGATGATGCCAGGGAAAAAGTAGGGTAAACTATTAATGTCATTTATAGACGTAAGAAGGCAGAGGTTGGAAAGAAAGCAAAGCCGAAGATAAGCTAATGGTTTCTGACCTTATTGGCCATGGAGGATGACATGACATTAAAGAGTAGGACCAGGCCCGCCCTGTGGGCTGTTCTGATTTTCATATTCCTGCTTGCTCTTGCCTTAAGGGGCATGGCTGTTATGCGGTTCAAGGATAACATGGGGCTTACAGGGGATGCCCGGAACTACTGGCTCATGTCCCATCAGCTTGCCGATACAGGTATATACGGCTACTGGTACGACGGCAATCCCTATGGAGGATCCCCGGGTGTATCCAACGCACGGGTTATGCCTGCCTATCCCGTTATTCTTGCACTGGTCTATAAAGTGCTGGGCGATCCCTGGCGCCAGATCACGGCGGTCCGGCTTATCCAGGCTTTTTTGGGAAGCCTGAGCGCCCTTTTGGCCTTCGCCTTCGTGCGAAGGGTCTTCGGCAAAGATCTTCCGGCAGTATTGACCGCATTGCTTGTAGCAGTCTATCCTTCCTATGTCCTTTCCTGCACCCTGATCCTGACAGAAGGGCTGGGGCTGTTCACTATGCTGGTCTATTTCTGTATTGCGGCGGCGGCCTTTGATACCGAAAAGAAGTTCCTGCATTTTCTTTCGGGAGCGGCCTTCGGGCTGCACATCCTGGTCCGGCCAACGCTGCTGCCCCTGTTCATCGTGCCGTTTGTTTACCTGGCCATAGGCGGGAGGAAAAGGCAGTATACGTCATATGGCGCGGTCCGGGGAAGTCTTGCCGGGACCATGAAGGTGTTCGCGCTGCAGCTGGCCGGGTTTGTTGTAATCATGGCGCCCTGGTGGATCAGGAACATAATAACCCTCGGAACGCTGGTCATCACGGCCAAGGGTGACGGGAACGCTTTTCTTGCCGGTACCTACCCATACTGGCAGGATTACTTCCAGGATATACCCGAGAGCATAAAGGGTGTAAACGATGCCCAGAGGGAGTGGGGTATAAAGCGTATAATAAACGGGCTGAAAACAGACCCGTGGCTCTATATCAAATGGTTTACCTGGGGCAAAACCCGGCATATTTTTGAGAAGCCCTACCTGGTCAACCTGGCGCCCGAGATAAAAAGGCTGGCGGAAACCATCCACGGCATGATTATCTGCATGGGCATACCCGGAATGATATGGCACTCCATCAGGAACATAAAGGGATTCTGCCTGTATTTTTACGGGCTGATCATCCTGGGTATACAGCTTATGTTCATACCCGACACACGCTATGCCTACCAGATGATGTTCTTTATCATGGTGGGCGCCGCTTTCCTGGTGAACCAGCTGTGGGAACTTATAAAACCACCGAGAGAATAACCAAGGGTGTCATTGTGAGGAGACGAAGTCGACGAAGCAATCTCGCAAAAGCCCGCCACAACGGCATACCTGAGGTATTACTGCAAAAGAAACTCAGCAATTTCTGACATCCAACCTCTGACCTCTAACCTCCAGTATTGTCATTGAGAGGAGTGCAGCGACGCGGCAATCTCTTTATTGCATCGGTATTCTCTAACATCCAGCTTCTCACTTCTCACCTCAAGTGTTATAGTAAAAATCGACAGCCTATGGTAACCTATAACTATAATCCAGTAAGGAGTAGTAACACGTTGAAGACTCTTGTCATCATACCCGCGTACCAGGAAGCAAAGAACCTCCCGAGGCTTTTTGAGGAGCTTAAGGAAGTGCCGCGGGACGTTGATATTGTTGTCATAAATGACTGCTCAACCGACAATACAGAGGAGGTCTGCCGCCAGTATGGCGTTCCCGTGGTTTCGCTGCCAGTCAACCTGGGCATAGGCGGAGCGGTGCAGACCGGATACAAGTATGCCCTGGAACATGGCTATGACATCGCGGTCCAAATGGACGGCGACGGCCAGCATGACCCGAAATTCCTCAAGCTGGTCCTGTCGCGCATTCATGAAGGATACCATATGTGCGTGGGTTCCCGCTTTATCGAGAATAAAGGCTACCAGTCGTCCCTCTCGAGGCGTGCGGGAATCAAGTTCTTCTCCTGGCTTATAAAGCTTCTTACAGGCCAGTATATATCGGATCCCACATCCGGCTTCCGGGCCTGCAGCCGTGAGCTTATAAAACTCTTCGCCAACAGTTATCCCAAGGACTACCCTGAACCTGAAACCATAGTAACAGCCTTGCGAAACAGGTACCGTATTGCGGAAGTCCCTGTGATCATGCGCCCGAGACAGTCGGGGGAATCGTCCATTACCAGGAATCTCGCCGCCTATTACATGATCAAGGTCACCCTGGCTGTTATAATGGCAGCCATTGCAAGAAGGAATGGGGATGGTGACAAATGAACCAGATAAGTACCGTTCTGAGAATAATTCTTATAATCGGATCCCTGGGCTTTTTCATATTCATAATGAACATGGTGCGGACCAAAAAGCTGGAACTCAAGTATGCCCTCACATGGATTCTCACAAGCCTCAGTTTCGTATTGCTGTCAATTTTCCCGGAGATACTGTATTTCATCGCTGCGGTTATGCACATCGAGCTGCCGGTTAACGCTCTCTACCTTTGCGTCATCTTCCTGCTTCTGATGATCGTTTTTACTCTTACGGTAGCCGTTTCCCGGCAGGCCCTGAGAATAAAAACCCTGGTCCAGGAGATAGGCCTCCTGAAGGAAACCCTGGAAAGAATGAAGAAATAGCTGCCATTGCGAGCGGAGCGAAGTGGAGCGCGGCAATCTCATCGCAGCCCTTCCTTCATTCTAACCTCCAACCTCTATTTTACGAGATTGCTTCGTCGGCTGCGCCTCCCCGCAATGACAGGAAAGGGATGTCATATCAAAGCAGGGTTGCCAGCCTGCGGCCGGTTATGTTATTATACTATTTAGCCCGCAGCCGGCGCCATAGGTCCGGCATGCGGCAAAGCCGCATTATTTGCGGCATATCCTTGCTCTGCGCATGCGACGCAGGGCCGATCAGTCCAGAAGGAGGTGACTTTGCCATGAGGAAGTATGAATGCGTCTACGTCATTTCTCCAACCCTCGAGGAAGAGCAGGTTAAAGCCGTCGTTGAGAGGTTCAATAACCTTGTTTCCCAGTACGGTGAACTCGAGAGCACAGAGGAATGGGGCAGGAAAAAGCTGGCGTATGAAGTCCAGAAGCAGAAGGAAGGGTACTATGTGCTCATGAACTTCTCGGCCAATCCGGACTTTCCCGCCGAGCTTGAGCGAAACTTCAAGATCACTGAAGAAGTTCTCAAGTACCTGGTAGTCAGCAAGGATTAATACCTGGGAAGACTGCCGAAAGGCTTCGGGGCAGCCGCCCCGTTCAAGGCCGGTTAGCTTAAGGCAGACCGGACCAATAATCACCTCAATCAGGTGGATCGGGTGGTGTTTTATGAATAAGGTTATTCTGATGGGAAGACTTGTTGCTGATCCGGAAACGCGCTACACGCAGAACAACATTTCGGTGAGCCGTTTCAGGCTTGCTGTAAACCGCCAGGTAAGGCAACAGCAGGAAGGCCAGCCCACCGCAGACTTTTTTGACATTGTAGCCTGGAGGGGTACCGCCGATTTCGTCAGCAGGTATTTCAAAAAGGGCATGCAGGTACTAGTGGAGGGCTACCTGAGGAACAACAACTGGCAGGATCAGCAGGGGAACAGGCATTCCCGTACCGAGATACATTGCGAGAATGTTTTCTTTGCGGACAGCAGGCGCGACCGGGACAGCGCGCCATCAGGAACGCCTTCGTACAGCAACACCGTTCCGGGACCGATGGCACAGGATACGGGTGGCATCCAGCAGCCTGAGAGTGGTGATGGTTATTATCCGTTCAGCGGGGATGATGAGGATCTTCCCTTCTGAGCAAATTATCCGTCATGAAAACCTGATATACACGCAAATCCGCCTTCTATCGCCGTGAATGATAGAAGGTTTTTTTTTGCCGCTTTTTTGGTATAATTCATGTTATGGCATAAAACCATCCGTGAAGACCGGGAGGCTGATTTATTGAGCATGGACAGAAAAGCCCCTATCCCCCTGGCCGCCTGGGGCAATATCTTTCTTGCTCCCATGGCGGGAGTGACCGACCGCCCTTTCCGGCTGCTGTGCAGGGAAAAGGGAGCGTCACTGGTTTATACAGAAATGGTCAGTGCCAAGGCCATGCACTACAAGGACAAAAAAACCTTTGAAATCGCCCGTACCTGGCCGGATGAAATGCCCATAGGCGTCCAGATCTTCGGGTGTGAGCCGGAAATCATGGCCGAAGCGGCGGCCTGGCTATCCAGGCAGCCTGACGTTGCCCTCATTGATATAAATATGGGATGCCCGGCCCCCAAGATCGTCAAAAACGGGGAAGGAGCGGCTCTCATGCTAAAGCCCGACCTGGTCAGGAGAATCGTGCGCGAAACCGTGAAGGCTTCCCAAAAACCCGTTACGGTTAAAATCCGCAAGGGATGGGACCGGGCTTCGGCCAATGCCGTTGAGATAGCGTCCATTTGCGAGGAGGAAGGGGCCGCCATGGTCACGGTGCACGGAAGAACCCGCGACCAGCAGTACTCCGGGACAGCGGACCTGGGTTGCATTACAGAGGTAAAGCAGGCCCTTACCATACCTGTAACCGGCAACGGGGACATAAGGTCGCCCGAGGACGCCATCCGCATGTTCGAGGAAACAGGATGCGACGCTGTCATGGTGGGCAGGGGAGCCCTGGGAAATCCCTGGATCTTTGAGAATATCAAGTCCTACATGAAAAACGGAACATACGACAAGGAAGTACCGCCATCCGAAAGGCTTAAGGTCATAATGAGGCATTATGGGATGATGGAAAAGGAAAAGGGGGAGCGGGCGGCCCTGCTGGAGATGAGAAAGCATGCGGCCTGGTATATCCAGGGGCTTCCTGGCTGCGCAAAGGTGAAGGCGGAGATCTTCAGAACATGTGATATAAGCCGTGCCAAGGAAATTATACGGGAATATTTGAATTCGATATAGCGGTGTAACATCGCATCAGGCATTTTATGAACTCGAAACGCCGGGTTTCGGCGGCATTGCTTCCGCAGACGAAAAACGAACCGGATTTCCGGTCCTGGAAAGCTGTATACGATATGATATAATGATTTTAAAATATAACAAGGGTACAATATGCTTATGGCCAGGGAAAAACGTATAGCAACCAAAAGACCGGTGCAAAAACGAGCAGGGCAGGGAACGGCCCTGGTTGACATAATACCTTATATCTTCATAGTAGCGGTGGTCCCCCTTATCGTCTACCTTTACCTGGATAACCTGGAGCCGATCGAAGTTGCCAACTGGAAGGGCAGTGACCAATACCCCGATTTTCTCTCATGGTGGAAGAGCCGATGGTTCATCATAGCGTCGTCGGCAGGCCAATGCCTTTTCGTTTTCAGAATCATCCAGGGGCGCGTCCGGATAGGATGGAAGCCCGGCCTGCATATTCCCGCCGCTCTTTATATAATATTGATTATATTATCAACCGTCACATCGGAATACGTTTCCATTGCGCTTTCCGGATTTGTAGCCAGGTACGAGGGCATGTTCGTCCTGCTGTTCTATATCCTTAACATGCTTGTCGTCTCAACCCTCATAAACGAGGAAGGGCAAGTAAGGATCTTGTTTGGCGCCCTGCTTGTTTCGGCGTCCATAATGTGCCTCTTGGGCCTTACCCAACTGGCAGGCCGCGACTTTTTCAGTACAAGCTTTGGGAAGTCCTTTATACTGCCGGCTAAATATGCGCCCAGCCAATTGAGCTTCAAATACGGCAACATGGTATACGGAACGCTTTCCAACCCGAACTATATGGGAAGCTATGCGGTTCTCGTCCTTCCCATAGCTGTGGCATCAGTCTTCCTGGCCAGGGGAAAAGGTTTGAGGATCGCGGCGGCTGTCTTGTCGGTTCTCCTGCTGGTTAACCTGGTCGGAAGCAGGTCCGACGCGGGTCTTGTAGGGCTCGGAGCCGGCGCGGTTGTTGCTGTTATCTTCTTCAGGAAGAAAATATTTAGAAACAAAATAATAATTGCTTTATTCCTGGCAGTTGTGCTGGCAGGCGCAGGATTTGCCGCATCAAGGGTTTTATCCGGCGCCGGTGCAGGCGCGGCGGAGTATTATCTTGAGGATATGGTTTTTGAAGGCAACACCGCGAAGATAGTGAGTTCCACTGAAACCCTGGTTATAACGTATGAAAAACCGCACCTTTACTTCTACGATACGGACAACAACCGGCTTGAGATAGATATGTCGGAAGACGGGGAAAGCACAGTTATAAGGTTCAGGAATCCTGCATATCAAGACTACAGTTTGAAGCTTACGGGCGACATCCTGGAAGTGCGGAATAATGATGTCGAGTTATACCTCAGGATCAGGCAGGATTCATTGGCCCTGGTCGGGAATGCCGGAAATGATGTAGTCCATATATCCAAGCCCGAAGCGATAAATGTAAGGGGCTATGAAAAGCTGGGTTCCGCAAGAATCTATATCTGGTCCAGGGTTATCCCGCTCCTTAAGAATTCGATCCTGGCCGGTTACGGCCCTGATACCTTTACTATCAAGTTCCCTCAGGACGATTATATTGGAAAGGTAAACGCCTATGGCACGCCGAACATGATAGTGGACAAACCCCACAACCTGTATCTCCAAATTGCGGTAAACACGGGCCTCGTGTCATTGCTCGCCTTCCTGGCACTGGTCGCCGTTTACATTGTTTCAAGTGTCAAGCTGTACTTTGCCAGAGACGTCAGTAGCGCTTTTGCCTCTTATGGAACATCCGTGTTCATCGGGATATGCTCATACTTGGTTACCGGCCTATTTAATGACAGCGTTGTCGCGGTGGCCTCGGTATTCTGGATACTGCTTGGGACCGGCTTTGCCTGCAATAGCATGTCGGCCCGGGAGCGGCAATAACCCGGCTGGGTTTGCCGGGTCCTTTGAATTGGAAATATTGCTTAATAATCTCAGGATGATATATAATATATTAAACGGTTGGGCGGCTTGCCATGATATTCCGCAGGGTCTTCAGCGGCAGCGAATTTAAACCGATATTTATTATCGGATATCATGGGAAAACCCGCCATTTTCTAGGATTATATTAATGCAGTATTACGGAGCAAAGGCTAAATTACAATTTGTTTACACTAGCAGCGGTATTGTTGACCCTTTATTTGGGCGGTGATATAATTCAAAATGAATTCATGACAAGTCGCGAGGCTTGTCTGGATTAAATAAAAACAAAGTCGGATTACTGGGCACGGAAGCGGGCGTAATCCGGCTTTGAAACAATAAGCCTGCTTCCAAAAAACGAAAGGGAGGATTTTCATCATGAGAAACCTTAAGAAGATTCTCGCAGTGATTACCGTCATTGCTATG
>Ga0116168_1000188_pt1 | contig 64096 bp, 61 predicted proteins | sample AD_UKC129_MetaG_FD_89795 | JGI IMG/M metagenome (GOLD analysis project Ga0116168, IMG submission 89795) | Active sludge microbial communities of municipal wastewater-treating anaerobic digesters from Canada - AD_UKC129_MetaG | ecosystem: Engineered > Bioreactor > Anaerobic > Digestate | place... | reverse complement strand
ATATCCCTGGAGCTGAAAAACAGAACATTTATTCTTTACAGATACCTTAAAAATGAAGAATACTGCTTGATGACATCAACCATCTGCTTTACCAATTGGGAACTTTTGCGGGTTGATGTAAAGGGATTTGAGACAGTATCAACTGATAATCAGGGAAATAAATTTAAAATTATTATAGAGAAAAACGGAGAGCAAATTACAATTCAAGGTAAAAATAACCTCGGTTTCAGAGAAGATGTATTGGGGACATTTATCAGGCTCTTTTGTTCTGAAAACAAATAGTGTTCTGACTTTTTTTCTTTAATTTTATCTTTCTCTGTGACCAGTAAATGTAAAGGGAAAACATTATAAGAGTCTTAAAGTCAGTTAAAAATACACTCAGTCTGTTATGTATAAAAAACTGCCCCGGCAAAACTCACAGAAGATGCGCCGTCATACCACTGTTGATATGCCTTTATATCGCACCTGCTGCCTTTTAAAAGTCTAAGCTGAAGATAGATTGCCGTTAGCCCGCATATCCTTCTTTTATCCCTTTCTTCCTTCACTATATTAAAAAATCTATCGGCATCTACCTGGGAAATGGCATTGAGTATCTCTTGATCCTTTATCTTTGATTGGCTAAGGCTCAGTGCATCAAGGGGATACCTATCACCGAATTGTTTTCCTATATGGGCAAGGTCAACACCGGATAGGATGATATAAGGTCTTCCATAATCTTTTAATGCATCGTTTATGGCCTCAACAATATCATCTATCTCTTTATCAGGAATGGGTTTAACACCCTCTATATATTCGTGCATGGAGCCAGTGAGTATGGGCAGTATCTCAAATTCTTCCTCCATGGCAAACTGTAAAAGGGGAAGCTGTAGTTCTATGGAATGTTCGCTTCTATGGGGCCATTCATCTATGTATTCATTCAAAATTGTATCTTTTATTATTTCCTTTAGTGTTTGAGAATTCTTGCAGATATCAAGGGGGGTTTCAAAATCCTTAAGGGAAATACTTATGATCTTATCCGTTGGTCTATGGGATACCCCTAAAATGACAACAAGGGGCTTTTTGACCAGTCTAAGATATCTATATACATTTTTATAGACCTCCATACCCCTTGAATAATCTATGTGGGGCGCCATGATGCCAACAATATCATTGGCAAAATCAGGCCTACCGTCCGATTTAAACACGCTATTAAAATACATAATCAAATCCATCCGATTGGCAGAGTAACTTTTTCCTGCAAGATACGGTGGTCTTATCTTTGTCTTTTCGTATTCTTCTTTTAATGCCTTGAGATAAGTCTTGTATTTTTCGTTATATAACAATAAGTTTTTATCCAGCTTATCAACTATCTTTTCTAAATCTTCCATGTATATGAGCTGACCAAATGCCCTCATATATTCTACCTGGATGTCCCTTAAGGTGTGCTTTCCATCCATCATGGATATGATAAAGGCCACATCCCCTGTAATTACGAGGGATTCTTCCATTATACCTTCTGGGTCTGTTATTATAAAAAATTGTTCCCCCTGTTTTTCAAAGGGATGAATATCCATGTATCTTATCTGCGGTTTATCCATGTGTTAATAATCGTTTTCCTGGGTAATGCCAGAGAGCATCCACCGCGCATCCCCTGTCTTTCTGTAAAATGTCCAATATTCCAAAAACTTAACAGGTTCAGTGTCACTTCCTGAAATAATCCTGCCGTCTTTTTCATCAACGGTATAGTCGAGAAGATTTGCATGGAACTTGACTGTTATATACTCCTCACCCTGGTCTTGCACAGCATCTACAATATCGACTTCTCTTATAGCAATGTTCTCAAGGCGGTTTATCTGTTTGTTTGCAATGAGTTTATTTATCTCATCTTGAAATATGTTATACATCTGGGGTGTCAATAGGTCCCTTACACCTTTTAGATCCCTTCTCGTCCATGCACCTTGTATCTTAAAGAATATATCCTGGGCCGTTTCTTTAAACCTTGCCTCATCGAATAAGGGGTCTGTTTGGGTAATGTGTTTTAAACCTGAAAAAACAGGGCTTTCCTGCTCCGTATGTCCAGAATAGGCAGTATCATAAGCAGGCTCTGTATATGAATAATTGCTATAACCAGCACCTTCTAATGCCTGTTTCCTTGCCCTTATCCTCTTTACTACATAGTAGACTATGCCCACTAAAAGAAGAAGGATGATTAAATCACCAAAACCAAATCCACCATACGAACCTGTCCCTGCATAACCAGACCTTCCAAAGAGCATGCTACCTATCATACCCCCTAAAATACCACCACCTATACCGTAAAGAAGACTTCTACCAAATGAAGGTTGCTGCACCTGTGGCTGGGCATATCCTGGCTGGGTTTGTTGCTGACCTTGGTAAGGTTTATGTGTTTGATAGGGAGTGGTTCTTTGATAACTTCTTCCTGAACTAAAACCCCTGCTTCCTATTGACCTTCCACCTCCGGCCCTCGCATGGGCTAAAGTTTCTGAAGTAATATAGCATATAAAAAACAGTACTAAAATTATTGTCATTGATTTCAGTAAACTCTTTACATTTCTTTTCATTTGACCTCCCCAAAATCTGGTCCTATAGATTAACATAATGAATTTATTCCGTCAATTTTGTTATGATTCAAAAATCTCTTGAAATTTCTATCAAATAGATTTAAAAATCCTTTATGGAATATACAATCTCTAACCTCACCGATGAAGAAAAAGAGATTATAGAGAGGATCGACTTATATCAGTATACCGGTGGTGGGTACAGGCGTGCATCTTTTATCGATAAGGTCTGTAGAAAAAAGGCAGATAAAGAGATACTCGAGGATCTCTGTAGAAAAGGTCTTGCAGAGACAGGACTGGGAGGGACCGTAGCTGGTGACACATACAGGGCATGCTGGCTAACAGAGAAGGGAAAAATAATTTTAGAGGCAATAAGAAAAAGCAAATAGGATTCGTATTAATATGCCTCAAAGCCCATTCTATCCTGGTTTTCTAAAATTTAAATCAATTAATCAAACCTTCAAGATTGACAAAAACAGGAATTGTTGATATTAAGTTTTTGTACCTATCTTGTATAGGGGGGTGATATTTATGAAGATACTTTTGGTAGATGATTCCTTTTATGCAAGGAAACTCTTTGCAAAGATGTTGACCAATGAAGGGCATGATGTAGTGGAGGCACAAGGCGGTATTGAGGCACTCGAGATTTTCAAAAAGGGTGGCATAGATGTAGTAACCGTGGACATGCTTATGCCTGATATGGACGGTATAACGCTTATCAAAAAGATTAAAGAACTAAATAGAGACGCCCCTATAATTGCAGTTACAGCAGATGTCCAGGAAGAAACAAAAAAAGAGGCATTCGATGCAGGTGCCTTTGCATTTATTTCCAAACCTGTAAAGCCGCAAGAAATAAAAATGGTTTTATCAAGGTTGCAGAAGGAGCCTGATTTGATATTTCTCTCCTCAGATAACAGAGATGCCTTTACAGAACTTATAAACATCGCCATGGGAAGGGCAGCAGAGGCATTGAGCTCCCTCCTTGAAAAAAAGATTATATTAAAAGTCCCCCATTTTGAAATAATAGCGGCCACAGAGCTCACCGATTATTTTGCCAACAATCTCAATGAAGTAGGCGTTGCAATCCAGCAAAGATTTACAGGTATCATAAACGGCGTGGCTACTCTTGCATTGCCGTATAAAGATGCCGTATTTCTCGTGAGGGAGCTGATTTCTACAGACAAAGAATTAGAAAGGCTTGCACCTTCAGAGCAGACGGTCCTTGCTGAAGTAGGCAATATTGTCCTAAACGGGGCCATCTCCATACTGAGTAATCAATTAAAAACAAGGCTTGCCATAAGCATTCCAGATGTGTATCTTAAAAAATCAGGTATGGATGTTTTAAATTCCATAATGCTTTACTGTTATGATTCTGAGCACGCCTTGGTTCTTTTAAGCCGCCTTACTATAAGCGAAATGGAAGTGCTATCTTATCTGATATTGCTTTTACCGAGGGTGGGGATATTAAAACTTATAGAGTCATTGAATGCTTAAGATCAACCAAGAAATAGCATCTGCTATTCTCGATAATTCAGGTTTAGGCATAATATTTATTGATAAAACAAGAAAAATCCAGTTATGGAATAACTGGATGACCCACAGGACTGGACTTGACTTGAAAGATGTTATAGGTGTCCATATTAAAGATGCCCTCATAAACATTCCCCATACCTTTTTCGATACCTTAGATTATGTTTATAAATATTCACTACCCCGTGTTTTATCCCCTGTTTTTCATATGTCGTATATGCCCAAAGACATACCTGCAAAACAATTTATAAAGATACTGCCTGTTCTTGATGATAAAGGAGAATTAGAGGGGGTATTGATACTCATCGAAGATATTACAACCCATCTTACATATGAAGAAGAGATTGAAAAAAAGAGCAAAAAAATGCGCATACTCGAGGAAAAGGCAAGACACGATGAACAGGAGGCATTAGCCTGGCTCAAGGAACAACTCGATTTCAATAATGCCCTAACGAGTAATCTTGGCGAAGGCATTATTGTCTTCAACAGGGCAGGCATTATTACATCAACAAATCCTGCAACAGAGAAAATCCTTAACTGGAGCGGTTTAGAACTCTTTGGTATCCACATAAAAAACATAATATCAGATGCCAGCAAGGCTTTAAATGTCCTTGAAAGTAAAGAAGTAATAAAAAGCGACGAAGAGTTTTTCAAAAAGAAAGACGGGATTTATATACCCGTATCCTATGTTGCATCCCCCGTCATACTTAACGAAAAAATAAAGTCAGTAGTCATCACATTTGTTGATATCTCAGAAAAAAAGGCCATAGAAGATAAACTGAAGGAAGAGTACAAAAAGACAAAGAAGATATTGAACGATCTTGTAAATACATTATCTTTTACTACTGAGATAAGAGATCCGTATACAGCAGGACATCAAAGAAGAGTAACAAGGATTGCCCTATTAATCGCCGAAGAGATGGGTTTAAACAAAGATGCCATAGAGGCTATAAATATTGCCGGCATCCTCCATGACATAGGTAAGATTGCCATACCCGCTGAAATTTTAAGTAAACCTGGAAGATTAAATAGCTATGAATTACAACTCATCAAGGGGCATCCGAGGATAGGCTATGAAATGCTAAAGGATATAGATTTTGGCCAGCCTATAGCAAAAATAGTGCTCCAGCACCATGAAAGGGTCGATGGGTCAGGTTACCCTCAAGGAATAAAAGATAATGAGATTTTACTGGAGGCAAAAATTTTAGGCGTTGCCGATGTTGTAGAGGCTATGGCATCGCACCGCCCTTACAGGCCTTCCCTGGGAATAGAGGCTGCCCTAACGGAGATAGAGAAACATTCAGGTATACTGTACGACGCATCTGTTGTTAAGGTATGCTTAAGGATTTTTAGAGACAAAGGAATAAAACTGGAATAGAAAGATTATTGGGTGTATTTTAAAATGTCAATGAAGATGAAAAAGACAGAAGAAGAACCAAAGGCAACATACGATGAGGCAAGAAGCCTTTCAAAGAGCCTTTTGAATAAACTTGAGGCAGAACGTCGCTATATTGCAAGGGAACTGCACGATGAGATAGGTCAGGCCTTAACGGCCTTAAAGATAAGTCTCCAATCACTACAGCGTATAAATGATCCTGAACAGTTTTCAAAACGACTTAACGACTTAATCACAATGCTGGATAGGGTTCTAAATCAGGTAAGAAATATGTCTTTGAATTTAAGACCATCCTTAATTGACGATTTAGGCCTTGCCCCTACTGTAAGATGGTATGTAGACAGAATTTCTGCCACAACAGGGATAAACATTGAACTCTCCATGGCTGACATGGATTCAAGGTTCGAGTTAGAAACAGAAATAGCATGTTTCCGAGTGATTCAGGAGGCAATAAACAATGCCATCCGCCATGCAAAGGCAGATAAGATAGAGATAAAACTCGAAAAAGACAAGGAACACATTCAACTTTCCATTTTTGATAATGGTTGTGGCTTCAATGTGGCAAAGACAATGGAAGATGCAAAAAGAGGCAAAAGTTTTGGTCTTATAGCCATGAAGGAAAGGGTAGAACTAACACATGGGAGGATAGAGATTTCTTCTGAATATGATAAAGGCACTTTTATCAGGGCATCGTTTCCCATAAACAGGTCGTAAAAAATGGCAAAGGATATAAAAAACATCAGTATCGTTATTGTTGAAGACCATACCATTGTAAGGCAAGGGATAAAGGCCCTTGTGGAATCGATAGAAGGTATTAAGGTATTGGCAGAGACCGGCGATGGGAGAGAGGCACTGGATGTAATATTCAAAAGTAAACCCCATGTGGTGCTACTGGATATTGCCATACCAGGACTAAACGGAATTGAAGTGGCATCAAGGATAAAGAAAGAACATCCCCATATTAAGGTTATAATGCTTTCCATGCATGCCAACGAAGAGTATATTTTTCAGTCACTTCGTGTGGGCGTATCTGGTTATCTTTTAAAGGATTCGGGTATAGAAGAATTAGAAATGGCAATCAAATCTGTTATGAGAAATGAAATATACCTAAGCCCGCCTATATCAAAACAGGTAGTCATGGATTATATAAAAAGGATAGAGGCCATGGAAAAGGAAAAAAAGGTAGATAAAAATGTATTTGAGGTCCTTACTCCAAGGCAAAGAGAGATATTGCAGCTGATTGCAGAAGGCCATACAACTAAAGAAATTTCAAAGAAATTAAACATAAGTGTCAATACAGTGGATGCCCATAGAACACAGATTATGGAAATTCTCGATATTCACAATGTAGCAGGCCTTGTAAGATATGCTATTAAGGCGAAGCTCGTTGATTGAGTTTTTTCACCTTAACACTTTAAAAAATTTTTTAGTGTATTTTTTTAAAAAAAATCCCGTTTTCCCCCTATTTTTTTCATAACCATAATTGACTTAAAATTTAATGTATTAACCATATTTGTCATAAGATAGATTTTGTATTTTACATTAGGTAGCCTAAATATGGGAGAGCAGAACCTAAAAAAAATCATAAAAACACTCATAGTAGACGACAGCTCTGACTTTCTTGAGGTGGAAAAGGGTTTTCTTTCAATGGAACCTCATATTGAGATAATCGGTGAGGCATTAACGGGAATGCAGTCCATAGAAATGACACTTAAATTGAAACCTGACCTTGTTTTGATGGACCTTGCGTTGCCTGATATAAGCGGCATTGAGGCGACGAAAAAGATTAAAGAAACAGAAAACCCACCTTATGTTGTAATACTTACCTTATATGATAATCCAGAATACAAAGGCCTTGCAGAAAAATCAGGTGCAGATGATTTTATAACAAAATCTGAATTTGCTACAAGACTTATCACAGTTATAAATAATCTTTTCTATAATAAAGAACGGGAAAAGAGAGAAAAGGAGCAGATAAAAATGAAAAATATTCTTATAGCTGATGATTCTGCAACAATGAGGAAAATGATTATGGCGTGTCTTAAACATATAAAGGGCGCAAAATTTGTAGAGGCATCAAACGGACTGGAGGCAATTGAACAGATTGTAATAAAAGAGATAGACCTTGTGACCCTTGATTTGAATATGCCCGATGTCCACGGATTAGAGGTTTTAAACTTTATAAGAAGGCACGATAAATTCAAAAATATACCTGTTGTAGTTATAACGACAAAGAAAGACGATACGTCTCGAAAGGCAGCATTAGATTTAGGCGCAAAGGCATATATTACAAAACCATTTAAACCTGAAGAACTTTTGCATAGTGTGGAAAAGATATTAAAAGAAGAAGACCGCATGGAAGTGCTGGAGGAACAAAATGGGTAACAATACTGAAGACAAAGGCCTATTTATAATTTCTGAGTATCTCGATGACTATTTTGCCGAATGTGAAGAACATATTACAGCAGTTAAAAGGCATGTTGTGTCCCTTGACCCTTCTAAAAAAACGGAAAAGAAGATTATAGATGAACTCTTAAGGAGCTTTCATACAATAAAAGGTCTATCAGGCATGGTTGGTTTCGAAGAGGCAGAAATGCTTTCCCACTCTATGGAAGATTATTTCAAAGCCATAAGGGATGAAAAAATCACTCTATCCAGAGATGCCATAGATAACATCATAGAGGGGGTTAAAAAACTTGAATTTATCCTGGCAGAAAGAAAGGAAGGGAGACCAGCATCGGATATAAAGGCATTTAACGAGAGGTTAAAAAACCTTATTGAGGATAAAAAGATTGAAACGGAAAAAGAAAAAAAACCCGTTGAACAGGATACAGCTCAACTCAACGAAGATGTCTTATCAAAGATTAAAGAGGAAATAAAAAAGAAAAGGCAGATTTGGCAGTTTTATTTTTCCCCCTCCAATGAACTTGTAAATAGAGGCATCAACGTAGGTGTAATAAGGACAAGACTTTCAGAGTTAGGAGAGATAATATATGCGGCCCCAAGAATATTAGAAGATGGTGGGGTTGTCTTTGAATTCATAGTTGCAACAGATAGTGATGAATCAGCATTTTTATCATGGAGAGACGACGGCCTAAAATGGAAAAGATATGAGATTGCCGAAAAAATTAAAAGGGAAAAGGAAAATGGTGGAGCTGGAGAGATAGCGGACAGCGATAAATTTCCCAGGATTTCCACAACAAATACAGTGAGGGTTGATTTAAAAAGACTTGATGAACTTATGGAGATGGTAGGTGAACTTGTTATCACAAAGGCACGGCTCGACGACATCCTGAGGGGAATCTCAAGATACATTCCAGAACAAGAACTGGATTTTTTTGAAGAAACACATATGCGAATGGGAAGGCAATTGAAAAATCTTCGTGAAGGGATTATGCGTATAAGGATGGTGCCTATAGGAGAGGTCTTTGATAGAATGCGGTTTGTTGTTCTGGACTTAGAGAGGGAAATGGGTAAAAAGATACACCTTGAGATTATCGGAGAAAATACGGAGATTGATAAACTCGTTGTGGAAAGGATGATGGACCCTATGCTTCACCTTGTTAGAAACGCTATAAGCCACGGTATAGAAAAAGAAGAAGAGAGGATTTCTAAAGGTAAGTCAAAACAAGGGAACATAAAACTCAGTGCCCATACATCAGGGGATTCTGTGGTCATAGAAATAGAAGATGACGGAAGGGGTATCGACGCAGAAAGGATAATATCAAAGGCAAAATCAAAGGGTTTAATTAACGAGGATTTTACTTTGTCTTTTCAAGAAAGAAACAGGGAAATATTGAACATTATCTGTTCAACTGGCTTCTCAACCAGAGAAAATGCAGATATGGCAAGCGGTAGAGGTCTTGGTATGACTATTGTAAAAAATGCCATAGAGACATTGGGGGGTAGCTTATCCCTTGAAACAGAAAAGGATAAGGGCACACGTTTTATTATAAACCTGCCCCTTACCCTTGAAATCGTGGACGCCTTTATACTTATTGCAGGAGGACAGTTATTTGCGATACCACAGCCTTCTGTAAAGGAGGTAATAGAAATTGAACCGGAAAAAATAACGATTATGGAGAATAACGAGCTTATTTTGTACAGGGGTGAGCCTTTACCTGTAATAAGATTAAGCAGGCTCTTTAATCTTAAAGAAAACTACGGTCAGATTATATACGGGATTATTATAGGCAGAGGTTATAATTCTGTGGCAGTAATGGTGGAACAGGTAATAACAAAAAGGGAGATAGTCATAAGACCCATAACAGATACCCTTGTAAGTGTAAAAGGTATTGGAGGCGCAACTGAATTAGGAGACGGTAAGCCCATATTGATACTTAATGCCTCTGAACTTTTGGACATGGCTATGAAAAGGTAAAAAAAATGTTTTTTTAAATATGGAAAGGAGGTGGTCATATGCCCGATGACAAAGATAAAGAAAATTATATTCTCTTTAAACTCGTAGGAACCACTTATGGAATTAAAAGCGACGATGTCAGTCAAATGGAGATGGTGGAACACATAACCCCTGTGCCCAATGCGCCAGATTTTGTGGAAGGTCTTGTGTTTTTAAGGGGTGAAGTGATCCCTGCCATAAATTTGAGGGCACGATTCGGGTTTGAAAAAATCGAATACGATATTAAAACAAGGATCATTATTGTTCAAAAGGGTGAAAGAAAGGTAGGTCTAATCGTTGACAATGCCCGTGAATTTGTTGCCATCCCCGGTGAAGTTATTAAGCCACCACCTGAAACAATTTCAGGGTTAAGTGGACAATATCTCCAGGGTGTTGCAACAATGGGGGACAGGCTTATTTTGATATTGAACATTGAAAAGGTTTTAAACTTTACAAATATAAAAACATCTGTGTAGGAAAACAATTGAAGGAGGTATAAAGTATGGTTGAAAAGAAAGAAAAACCAAAAGAAAGCAGTAAAAAGAATAAAGAAAAGGATGTGGTGATGACAAAAGGTTCGAACCCATTAAATTTAAGGGAACATACAGATGAAATTGTAAGGTCTGGAAATGAACTTTCAAGGATAAATGATAGGCTAAAAGAAGATGCTGAAAAACAGGTGCGTAAGCTTGATGAAACCATAAAAGGTTTAAACGAGCTCGCCTCAATTATAAAAGAGACAGCTTCCCAGGTTGAATCCATTGCCTCATCTTCTGAGGAGCACACATCCTTCATAAACGAAATGGCAGCCTCCATCGAGCAAATTACTGCAAATATGGTGAGTTTAACTTCATCCATCAACGAGACCTCATCATCTATTACAGAGACGTCTTCATCCATTAAAAACGTAGCAGATGTGACCCAAGAAATGGCAACCTCTGCAACACAGGTAACCACTTCCATAAATGAGATTGCAAATTCCATAAGACATGTAAGCACAGAAACAGATTCCCTTGTTACCTCCATAAATGACACAGCATCCACTATCGATGAAATGGCTCAATCCATTAAGTCTGTAGCAGAAAATGCAGAAAACCTTGCCTCTGCAGCTGAAGAGACGTCATCATCCATTAACGAGATGGCAGCTTCTATCGAAGAGGTCTCTGCCACCTCTGAAAATCTTGCTGCCCTCGTGGAGCAGATATCTGCAACTATAGAACAGACTGTTCATTCTGTTCAAGGTGTTTCTACAAGCGCTGAAAAAATTAGTGAATCTGCTTCGAGCTCCGCATCTGCATCAATGCAATTAGACCGTTCGATACGCTCAATAGCCAATCTGGCAAAAACAGCAGATGAGATAACAAACCGTGCCACAAAAGACGCACAAGAAGGAGCATCTACCATTGAAAAATCCATCAAAGCACTTTTGAAGATAAAAGAAACAATGAAACAGTCTTCAACAGTAATAAGGGACATGGGCAAGCGTTCATCTGAGATAGGAAGCATTGTAAACACGATAAATCTCATCGCAGAGAGGACGAATTTACTTTCTCTCAATGCATCCATTGAAGCAGCCCGTGCAGGTGAAGCAGGAAGGGGCTTTGCCGTTGTAGCTGAAGAGATAAGAAATCTTGCAGAGCGAGCTGCAAAGGCTACATCTGATATTGCCAGCATTATTAAGACATTTCAAGAGGTCACACAGGAGGCTGTAACAACCACCAACGAAGGCTTGAAGATTGCAGAAGAGGGAAGTACTCTTGCTGAGGATGCAGGGAAGAGCTTAAAAAAGATACTTCTTGGCATAGAAGATGTGGCACAGCTTGTAAACCAGATATCCACAGCCACAAACGAACAACTCACAGCAGGTCAAAATCTTGTGAATGAGGCAAGTATCACTGCCACACAAGCCAAACAGATTGCAAATGCTACCTCTGAGCAGTCAAAGGCTGTGTATGGCATGGTGCAGATAAGTGGACAGATGCGTAAGATTGCGCAGCAGGTCTCCCAGGCTATGGCTGAACAGGCAAAGGCTTCAAGGAATATAATAAAAGCAGCCCAAAACACGAATAACTACGCCGCTTCTGTGAGCAGGGCAACAAAAGAACAGGCAGATGGTGCAAACCAGATAGCCCGGGTTATGGAAAGTATGAAAAAGAGCACGACTATTATCTCAAAGGCTATTTCCGAACAGGCAACAGCAGGAGAACAAGTCTCCCGTGAAGCTCTACGCCTTGCAAGGCTAATAGAAAATATAAACAGGGCAATGAGTGAGCAGGCAAATGCAGCAAATCAGATAGATAAAGCAGCAGAAAACATGAAAAGACAGGCAGACCAGATAACAAAGGCAATGAGTGAGCAGTCAAGGGCAATGAAGGACACGAGCTTTGCCATAGATAATATCATAAAACAGATAAAACTCATAACAGGTGGAAACATAAAACAGTCAGAGCTTACTACAAAAATTAGCGAACTCATACTGGACATAAGGAGATTTTTCGAAAAGGATGTGGAGATTGTCCACGATTCAGAAAAAATAATTTCAAATCTTATTGAAAAAGTTAAATCCCTTGATATATTATGGAAAAAAGGACAATCTAAATTGGGCTAATACCAGTGTTTAAAACAATATTTAGTTTATATCTGTAAAGAGGTGCTATGGCCACAATAGGTATATTTACCACGGACAAGGATTTAAAAATTACTACGTGGGATGAATGGCTCGAAGTTGCCACAGGTATAAAAAAGTCAGAGGCAAAGGATAAACCTCTCGAGGCTATAGTGCCTGACTTAGAAGAGAGAAACATAAAAAAAAGGTTTCTAAATGTTCTTGAAAACGGTGTTGTAGAGGTATTATCCCCTGTATTTCACCATAATATTATAGATTGTAGGCCCTTAAAACCCTCCAATCTCTTTGAAAAGATGCAACAGAGGGTGACTATCGCACCTTTAAAAGAGGACGAAACCATTGTAGGTACTATTGTTACAATAGAGGATCTCACAGAAAAAATGGAAAGGGAAAGGCAATTTTCAGAAAAACTTAAAAGTCAAAACGAAGCCGAAAGACTCTCTGCAGCACAGTTTTTTGTTCAAGAAAAAAAGGTTGAAGATAAGGGCATTTTTAAGGATATCTTAAAGGATGAGAGCTGGCGGGTAAGAAAGGTGGCTGTTGATGCCTTAAAAAGCAAAACAGATTTAGACACCGTTGCCACGCTCCTTAAATCATTGAAAGAGGAACATAACAATATCAACATCCTAAATAGTGCACTCCAAATACTCACGATGAGTGAAATTGATGTTACAGATACACTTGTGAATTTTCTCATGTCAGATGACCGTGAATTAAGACAATATGCAGCCCTTGCCCTTGGTGAAATAAAAGATAAAAAAGCAATACCTTATCTTTTAAAGGCCTTAAATGACGATGATATAAATGTAAGATATCATGTCATAGAGGCTTTAGGAAAGATGAAGGCAAAGGAGGCTGTTAGGCCCATATTAGAGATTTTGGAAACAAGGGATTTTTTTCTTGCTTTTCCTGCTATAGATGCACTGGCTAATATAGGCGATGAAAGGGCTGCGGCAAAGCTTATAGGGCTCTTAGATGATGAATTATTATCAGGTCCTGCTATAGATGCAATGGCTGTATTGGGCAGCGAAGATACTGTGCCCTACCTCGTTCGTGCACTGGATCATGTCAATGTCAATATGGTAGTATCAATCCTAAAAGCGATTGTATCCATTTATGAACACTATAATGAAAAATACGGTGCCGGAGATATAATAGCTGATATTGTAAAGAACAGGATAAGTAGGACTGGGGCTGATAAAATAGTCAAATCCTTAGATGGTGCATCCGATGAATCCTTGCACATTATTGCCCTAATTTTAGGATGGCTCGAAGGTGATGTAATAGATAAAGCACTCACCGGGATACTGGGAAAGACCTCTGCACGGAAAGAGATAATAGATTCCATTGTAACACACGGGCAACACATAGTTAATCTCCTTATAGACCAAGTATATTCTAAGGATATGGAGATTAAGAAATCTGCCATTATTGCATTGGGTCGTATAGGAGATAAAAGGGCAGTGTCTGCCCTTATATCCGTTCTTGACGAAGAGCCTGAACTTGCCATTATTTCAGCAGGTGCCCTCGCAAAGATAGGGGATAGAAGTGCCTTTGAAGCACTCCTTAACCACATAGCTGATAGGGATGTAGGGGTAAGGCAGGCTGTAATATCTGCTTTAAATTCTATAGGTCATCCTGATATGGCTGACAAGATGTTATTATTTCTAAAAGATAAAGACCCCATTGTCAGGGAATCGGCAGTAAAAATTGCTGGATACTTTGGTTACGCTGAATGCATAGACCTTCTCATTGAAAGATGCACCGATGAAGTAGAGAATGTCCGATATGCTGCCATACAATGCCTACCCTTTCTTGAAGATAAAAGGGTGCTATCTATAATTGTTAATGCCTTGAAAAAAGACACGCCAAAGGTTAGGGCAGCGGCTGCATACGCTTTAGGACAACTTGAGGATAAGGAGGCATTTTACTATCTAAAGGATGCTATAAACGATACTGATCCCTGGGTAAGATACTTTGCTGCAAAGGCAATGGGTAATTTTAAAAACCCAGAGGCTATTGACGTATTGTTAAATGTAGTTGAAAAAGAAACTGCCGAGCATGTTCGTATATCTGCCATTGAATCAATTGGAAAGATTGGGGGTGTAAAAGCAGTATCTGTGCTGTCAGGCTTTATAAAAAGTGAAAATTTCGATGTGGCAAGGACAGCAATTAGCGGTCTTGGCACAATTAGACATCCCGATGCATTAAACTTACTTTTATCTATGGTCCATTCAACGGATAGATTTATAAAGATTGAAACGATTAAAGCCCTTGGCTTAATGGGTGGACCAGAGGCTGTAAACACCTTAAAATGGATAGCAGCTTCAGAAGAAGATGAGGATATGGCAAGTAAGGCCATAGAATCTTTGAGCCTTATAGGAAGTAAGGATGCCGTAAAGGCGCTACTGGAGCTAACATACCATAAATCAAGAAAAAGCTTATGCATTCTTAAACTTTCCCAGTTAATGGGCAAACATATTTCGTGGATTACTGAAGGGCTGGATCACCCGAACCCCCATGTAAGAAGTGCCGTTGTAGATATTCTGGCGAGGATGAAACATCCCGATGCCACAGAGGCAATTGTAAGGGCTTTAGATGATAAAGATACACAGGTAAAACTTTCTGCTATAGATGCCTTAAGTTATTTAGGAAGCAGATATGGAGAAAAAAAGCTATCAAAGATGGCTTTATATGACAGCAACAAAATGATAAGAGATGCGGCAAAAAAGGTATTAATGAAGATAAAAGGGGCATTTTGATAAGGAGACAGGGTGAGATTTTACAGCGAGACCCTTGGCTTACCTGATAGTGCATTTACCCTTTTAAGGGAATTAATAAGGGAAAAGACTGGCATCTTTTATGAGGACGGAAAAAAGGACATACTCTGCGATAAACTCTCCCCCCTTGTCCTTGAAAAGGGCTTCAACTCATTCCTTGATTACTATTATTTTTTAAAATACGATGAGGAAAGCTATAGAGAATGGGAAAGGGTTTTCGATGTCTTATCTGTGCCTGAAACATATTTCTGGCGTGAAATAGACCAGATAAATGCACTGATTAATGTTATTGTGCCTGAACACCATAAAGATAGAAAAGAAGAACCTCTAAGAATATGGAGTGCTGCTTGTGCTACAGGAGAAGAACCATTAACCATAGCAATAGAAATAAACGAAACAGGTTGGTTTGAGAGATTAAACATAGAAATAAATGGAACGGACGCAAGTAGAAAATCAATTGAGAAGGCAAGAGAGGGATTATACAGGGATAGGTCTTTCAGAAACATACCGCAAGACATAAAGGAAAAGTATTTCTTAAAACAGGGGAATATGTTCAAGATTACAGAGGATATACACAAACGCGTAAAATTCTCTGTAGCAAATCTTTTAGAAACCCATAAGATTTACGATTTAGCAGCATCCCATGTAATCTTCTGCAGAAATGTTTTTATTTATTTTAGCGAAAATGTTATACGAAAAATAGTAAGGTTTTTTTTTGAACGTATGCCTTCGCCAGGTTATCTTTTTGTCGGTGCCGCTGAATCACTGCTTAAGATAACCAGTGACTTTCAACTAAAAGAAATAGGTGGCGCGCTTTGCTATGTTAAATGATTATGGCATGGTCAATGTATAAATTTGTATTAAACATAATATAAATCAGGAGGCCAAATGGGCGATATCATTCGTGTGCTGGTAGTTGATGATTCTGCCTATGTAAGAAAGGTAGTTAAACAGATACTATCGAGAAGCCCCTTTATTGAAGTAGTGGGAACTGCCAAGGATGGAGAAGAGGCATTAGAGATGGTAGAGGCACTAAATCCCGATGTTGTAACCCTTGATTTAATCATGCCCAACCTCGATGGCGTGGAATTTTTGAAAAAACAGATGGCAAAAAAACCGATACCTGTAATAATTTTAAGCATTGCAAGCGATACAAGCGAATTGGCATTAAAGGCACTGGATGCAGGGGCCATCGATTTTGTCCAGAAACCAACAGCCCTTGCCACAGAAAGAATTTACGAAATTGCCGAAGAGATAGTGGAGAAGGTAAGGGTCGCATCAAAAGTGCCGATGAAACAAATAATCCCCTATGTCGAAAAAAAGGAGATACCACATCCTGTTATTTTAGAGACAAAGTCAAAAAGGGTAGATATTGTTGTAATAGGTATTTCAACAGGTGGTCCACAGGCACTGAAATTTCTTATACCACAGCTACCAAAGGATTTTCCTGTGCCCATTGCAATAGTCATCCATATGCCTGTTGGTTATACAGAAGCATTTGCAAACAAGCTTAACGAGATATCTTCAATTACTGTTAAAGAGGCAAAGGAAGGGGATGTAGTTGAGGAAGGCACAGCCCTTATTGCACCTGCAGGGAGGCACATGACCTTTTACAGGCGTGCAGACAATGTTGTTGTGACGCACCTTGATTTAAGACCCTTTGATACGCTGCATAAACCTTCTGTGGATGTAATGTTTAGATCAGCCTCTGAGGTATTTAAAAATCGTGTCCTTGGTATAGTAATGACGGGTATGGGTTCAGACGGAAAAGAAGGTGCCGCATGGATAAAAGCACAGGGAGGAATAATATTGACCGAGGCAGAGGAGTCGTGTATTGTATACGGTATGCCAAGGTCGGTTGTGGAAGCAGGTTTAAGTGATGAAAGTTATAGTCTCGAAAAGATGATAGAAGGTATTCTAAAGAATATTTAAAATCATTTTTGAGGCTTAAACTTATTTTTAAGGAGGTTAAATGAAGGTTTTAATAATCGATGATTCAGCACTGGCAAGGAGGGTATTGAAAAATATTCTTGCCAATGCAAGTTATGATGTTATTGAAGCTGAAGATGGCATCACAGGCATTGAAAAGTATTTTCTTGAAAAACCTGATGTGGTCTTCCTTGACCTTACAATGGAGGGTTTGAAGGGCATAGATGTTCTAAGGAAAATAAGGGAGATGGATAAAAATTCAAAGATTATTGTTGCCACAGCAGATATCCAGGCCGCTACAAAAGAAGAGGTTTTAAGAGAAGGTGCAATAGGATTTGTAAACAAACCCTTTTCACCTGAAAAGGTAATGGATGAGCTAAAAAAAGTTAAAAATGGGGGTTAAGATGATCTTGACAGACAGGCAAAGGGATTCCCTTAAGGAATTGATAAACATTGCCTTTGGCAAGGCAGTATCTTCTTTATCAGAATTAACAGGATACAGAATAGTGATAGATGTGCCAAAGATAGGTATTTATAGTATTAATGAAATTGTTCCTAACATTGAAGGTATTGTAACAGAAGAAGTTGCTACGGTCCATCAGATCTTCACAGGACGTTTAGCAGGCGATGCCTTTCTTCTCCTTGACCAAAACGGTGCAAAGGCCTTAACGAGCCTATTAATAGATGAACAGGTAGAAACCATAGATGTTTCTACCAAAGAGGTTTTGATAGAGGTAGGTAATATCATTCTCAATGCCTGTCTGGGCACATTCGGCAATATGCTTAATGTTCACATCACCTTTTCTGTGCCACGATTGCATCTAAGTGCCTTAAATGATATGATAAATAGCCTCATCATAGGAAAAGAAGGGATTAGATATGCACTTTTGATTACTACTCAATTTAAATTAAAAGGCAGTGAAATAGGGGGCTACCTTGTGATAGTCCTGGGTGTAGGTTCCCTTGATAGACTCCTGGAGGAAATTGAAAAACTCGGGTAATGATTCCTATGGATTTATACGAAGAGGGTTTATCAAACTGGGTTGAAAATTTTTTATTCAAAGGTGTATTTGCCACAGACAAAAACCTCAAGATAATACTATGGAATAGGTGGCTTGAAGAAAAAAGCGGTTTATTCTCAGAAAAGTTAATGGGGAAAAATGTCCTCGAGGTATTTCCTGAAACAATCGAAAAAAAGGCAGATAGATATTTTTATCAGGCTTTAAACGGTGAACCAATTCTTCTTTCCCATAGATTTCATAAGTATCTTATAAAAATACCGCCAGAAAAAGATTTTTCTAACTATTTTTCAGAGATGCAGCAGACCGTGCAAATTGCCCCTTTAATTTCAAATAACATTCTATTGGGAACAATCACTATGATAGAAGATGTGACAGAGAGGGTATACACGGAGATGCTTTTAAAGAAAAAGGCAGAGATATTAAAAGAAGCAGAGGAAGAAGCAAAAAAGGAAAGGGACCTTGCACAGCACTATTTAAATATAGTTGGTGTAATCATTCTTATCCTCGATAAGAACGGAAACATAGAGCTTATAAACAAAAGGGGATGTGAAATCCTTGGCTATAAAAAAGAAGAACTCATTGGAAAAAACTGGTTTGACACATTTATAGTGGATAGCGAAAAAGAAGAGGTAAAAAAAGTGTTCAAAGGTCTGATGAATGGGGATTTAGAGCCCTTTGAAGAGCATGAAAATTTTATTAAAACAAAAAGCCGCGGCATCAGGATTATCCACTGGCACAACACGATTCTAAAGGACAGTAAAGGAAAGATTACAGGGGTTTTGAGTTCAGGAGAGGATATAACAGAAAAAAAACAGCTTGAAGAAATCCTGAAATCCATGGTTATAACAGATGAATTGACAGGTCTAAACAACAGAAGAGGTTTTTTAACACTGGCAGGGCAACAGTTAAAGATAGCCCAGAGGACAGGGGAAAACATGCTTCTTTTCTTTATAGACATCGATAATATGAAATGGATAAACGATACATTAGGACATAATGCAGGGGATATTGCATTGAAAAACACTGCAAAGATATTGAAAGAGACATACAGGGAATCGGATATTATATCGAGATTTGGAGGTGATGAATTTGCGGTTCTTGTCTTAGATACACACCCTTCTAATGCACAGGTATTAATTGAAAGGCTAAAGGAAAATATAAAAAAACAAAATGAAAAAAACGAAAATGGATTTAAATTTTCTCTGAGTATAGGTTTTTCCATATTTAACCCTGAAAATGCAAAAAGTTTAGACGAATTAATAACAGAGGCAGATGCAATGATGTACGAAGATAAGAAGAGAAAAAAGTATAACGAGTAATAAGGATTATTGTAGATGAAGGATTATGTCCTTGACTGGCTTAAAGATAATGTTAATTTTGGCATATTCACCACAGATGAGCATTTCATAATTGATGGATGGAATAGGTGGCTTGAACTAAATACAGGCATGAAGGCTGATTACGTCCTGGGAAAAGGGCTTTTCGAGCTTTGGCCTACATTAAAAGATTCTTTCATCTTTGATTATTATAAAGAGGCCCTTGAAGGTAAGACATCTGTCGTTTCACAGAAGTTTCATAAATATATAATACCTATTAAACTAAAGGAAAAAAATAATCATTATTTTACCCACATGCAGCAAAGTGGAATAATATCATCCCTTCTAAAACACGAAAAAGTGATAGGAACTATAACCATTTTAAAGGACGTAACAGATCGTGTAATTACAGAGAAAAGGCTTGCAGAAATTGAGGAAAGATATAGAAGATTTATCGAGGCATCTCCGGACATGATTTTTTTAAAAGATGAAAATTTTCGTTATGTGCTGGCCAATAAGGCATACCTTGATTTTGTCGGTAAAGACGAAAAAGACATAATAGGTAAGACCGCCTATGAATGTATGCCAAAAGAGTTAGCGAAAAAATTCTCTGCTTCCAATAGATTGGCCTTAGAAAAAGATTCCCTTATATTAACAGAGGAAACATCAGATGGAAAAGTTTACGAAATAAGAAAATTCCCCGTTACACTTCCCGATATGAAAAAAGGGATAGGCGGCTTTATCCACGATGTAACAGAAATAAAGGAGAACATAAACAATCTCAAAGGAGCCAGAGAAAGATTTCAACACCTAAGCTTAGTGCTTTGGTCATTACTTGAAATTAACAAACTCATAACACAAGAAAAAAACATTGAGACCCTTGTGGGAAATGTATGCAAAATTCTTGTAGAAAAAAGAAGCTACAACCATGCATTGATTTTATTGTCAGAAGGCTACGATGTTATTGCCTCATGCAGTGCGGTCTATGATAAATCTGATATGGAAACCCTTGAAAGATCTGTCAAATACGATATACCCGATTGCTTCAAAAGGGCATTAAAAGCAAGAGACATTGTCATTGTTGACCCCTTTGTGGACTGTGTAGGATGTCCTTTGTTAAAAAATATAAGGGAAGAAAAGTGCGAATTAGTAAGGATTGAATATAACGCCAAGATATATGGCATTTTAAATATCTCCCTTTCTACAAAGTTTATAGATAACCAGGAAGAGAAAGAGCTTTTTATGCGTGTTGCAGATGATTTAGGTTTTGCCATATACAGCATAGAACAGGAAAAAGAAAGAAAGAAGGCAGAAGAAGAACTCAAAGAAAGCTATAATAGATTAAGAAACATAATAGGGTCTGTAATTGATGTGATAAGCCTTGCCGTTGAATCAAGAGACCCTTACACTGCGGGTCACCAAAAAAGGGTTGCTAACCTTGCAAGGATAATTGCCCAAGAGATGGGGTTGAGTGCCGAACAGATTGAAAATGTCAGAATGGCAGGCACAATCCATGACCTCGGAAAGATTGCTACACCAGCAGAGATACTGAGTTCCCCAAAGAAATTGACAAACATCGAGTTTGAACTCGTAAAACAGCATCCAAAAAACGCCTACGATATATTAAAAAATATAGATTATCTAAAGACAGTGGCAGAAATTGTATACCAGCACCATGAGAAACTTGACGGCTCCGGCTATCCAAGGGGTCTAAAAGGTGATGAGATAATGATAGAGGCAAAGATACTCTGTGTAGCCGATGTGGTGGAGGCAATAGCATCGCACCGCCCTTACAGGCCTTCCCTGGGAATAGAGGCTGCCCTTGAGGAGATTGAGAAAAATGCCGGTATTTTATACGATGAAACAGTCGTTTATGCGTGTCTTAAGATTTTCAGGGAAAAACATTTTAGCTTTGAATAGTTTTTAATTCATAAAAAAAGGGGGGAGTACCCCCCTTTTTTTTACTTGTTGAGTTTTGCCTTAAACTTTTCGATAAGTTTTGGTACTATCTGGGCATAATCACCTACGATGCCGAAAGTAGCTGCTTTAAAGATAGGTGCATCAGGGTCTTTATTAATGGCAACTATACAATCAGATGTCCTCATGCCAGCTAAGTGCTGGATTGCACCGGAAATACCGCATGCGATATAGATTTTAGGCTTAACTGTTTTTCCTGTCTGGCCAACCTGGTGTTCATATGGAATCCATCCAGAATCTACTGCTGCGCGGGATGCACCCACTGCACCACCCAAAACATCGGCAAGTTGTTTTAAAAGCTCAAATCCTTCGGGTTTGCCAAGGCCCCTACCACCGGATACTATAATATCTGCCTCAACGAGGTTTACAGTTGTAGCAGCCTTTATAAATTCCAGTACCTTGGCATTAAGATCTGCCTCTGCCACTGTAAAGGACTCTTTTACTACCTCGCCCTGGTTTGCATCGTTTTTTTCAGGCATTGCAAAGGATTTAGGTCTTACGGTTATAATCTGGGGTTTTGCCTTCTCATTAACCACGGTTACCGTATAGTTTCCGCCGAATGCTGCCCTTGTCATTTTAACCTGTCCACCTTCAACCTTCAAACCTATTGTATCTGTGCAGAGACCAAAACCGAGTAATGCCGCAGTTGCAGCTGCCACATCTGTTCCCTGGCTTGTTGCCCTAAAAAGTGCCACCTCTGGTTTATACTTGTCCAGGAGAAAGCTTGCTGCCTTTGAATACGCATCGGGTAAAAAGTTTTTATATACTGGGCCTTCTACAACAAATACCTTTGATGCACCATAGGCAATAGCCTCTTTTGCAATGGCATCCACACTGTCTCCTATTACAAATGCACAGACATTTGAACCGAGATCTTGTGCCATTGCCTTTCCAATACCGAGTAATTCAAAAGACATAGGGGATACTGCCCCTTCTTTTTGTTCTATATAAACCCAAACATCATTAGCCATTATTGTCCCTCCTCCTGGTTATTTTATAACTTTCATTTCTATTAGCTTTTCAGTCAATGTATTTGCAATATCTTCCACTTCACCCTTGAGTATTTCACCTGCACCTCTTGGAGGTGGCACTGCAATCTCTACAACCTTTGTTGATGCGCCATTGGATCCAACTTTAGCTGTATCTACACCTAAATCTCCAGCCTTCCATTCAGGAATAGGAATTTTTGAAGCCTTTCTGATACCCATCAGGTTAGGTAGACGGGGTTCATTAATGCCCTTGATAACAGATACTACTGCAGGTAATTTTGCCTCCACCACTTCAATTCCACCTTCAATAGCCCTTTCCACCACGATCTTTTTTGCACCGGCATCGATGGATCTTATTTTTGAAACATAAGTTAGCTGGCTGAATCCCAATATGGCTGCAAGCATTGCACCTACAACACCGGTATTACCATCTGTTGACTGTTTACCAGTAAACACAATGTCCACATCGCCTATCTTTTTTATTGCAGATGCCAGCACATATGCCGTTGCATAGGTATCAGAACCTGCAAATGCATCATCTGTAAGCCTGTAAACTTGATTCACCGTGAGAGCAAGGGCATTCCTCAGGACATCGTTTGCCTTTTCAGGCCCCATTGAGATTGCCACAATTTCACCATCATAATTCTCCCTTGTGAGTAATGCCTCTTCAATGGCAAACTCATCGAAAGGATTTGTAATCGTTGCCTCCATGGCATCTCTTTTTAATGTCCCCTTAGGGATATCCCACTTGATCTCTGCTTCAGTATCAGGAACCTGTTTAATACATACGACTATCTTCACAGCGTCCTCCTTTTTTAATTTTTTTATTCACCCGTAAATGTGGGTTTTCTTTTTTCTACAAAAGCTGTCATTCCTTCTTTCTGGTCTTTTGTAGCAAAACAAAGACCGAAGTCCTTTGCCTCTAGCATTAAGGCCGATTCCATATCGAGAAAAAGGCTCTTGTTAATACATTCCTTTGCAAGACGCATTGCAAAAGGACCATTGGATTTTATCTTTTCTGCAAGCTCCATAACCTCTTTCATTAAATTTTCATGGGGCACAACTTTATTTATAAAACCCATTTCATATGCCTCCTGGGCACTTATCATCTTCCCTGTAAATATCATCTCCTTTGCCCTTGCAAGACCAACGAGCTTTGCTGCCCTCTGTGTTCCACCAAATCCCGGATGAATGCCGAGGGTTGTTTCAGGAAAACCTACCTTTGCCTTATCAGATGCATAGATGATATCACAGGCAATGGCAACCTCAAATCCTCCACCCAAGGCAAAGCCGTTTACCGCTGCAATCACAGGTTTTGACATATTTTCAAGGGCCGATATGGCCTCATGTCCTCTCTGGGAAAACTGCATACCCTGAAGGCCAGTCATATCCTTCATCTCAAGGATATCTGCACCAGCTATAAATGCCTTATCCCCTTCACCTGTAACCACCACAACCCAGACATCCTTATTTGCCTCTAACTCGGCTACTGCGTTTTTTAAATCATCAAGGGTCTCGGAATTTAAGGCATTTAATGCCTTTGGCCGATTAAATTTTATGATAGCAATCTTATCCTTTATCTCCACTATAAGGTTTTTGTATTCCATAATTAAACCTCGCATTCAAGGACTGCTGCCAATCCCATACCACCACCTATACACATGGAAACAAGACCGTATCTGAGACCGAGCCTTCTCATCTGATAAAGGGCTGTGGTAACGAGCCTTGCACCTGTGCATCCGATGGGGTGTCCCAGGGATATACCACCGCCGAACACATTGCACTTTTCCATGTTTATCTTTAATTCTCTGATGCATGCAATTGACTGGGATGCAAATGCCTCGTTGAGTTCGATAAGGTCTATCTGGTCAAGTGTCATGTTTGCCTTTTTTAAGGCCTTTCTTATTGCTGGGATGGGACCCAATCCCATATAAGCAGGGTCTACGCCGCCATTTGCCCAGGAGATCAGTCTTCCCATGGGTTTTATACCTAATTCTTTTGCCTTGTCAGCTGCCATAAGGACAACGGCTGCAGCAGCGTCATTTATACCCGATGCATTACCGGCAGTTACTGTTCCATCTTTTTTAAATGCAGGGGCGAGTTTTGACATTTTTTCTAAAGATGTATCCATTGGCCTTTCATCTGTATCAAATATAATAGGATCGCCTTTTTTCTGAGGAATCTTAACAGGCACAATTTCGTCTTTGAATAGCCCTTCTTTAATCGCCTTTCTTGCACGCTGATGACTCATTAAACCGAATTCATCCTGTTCGAGCCTTGAAATGTTATATTTGGCAGCAATATTTTCAGCAGTCATGCCCATATGGTATCCGTAAAAAATTTCCCAGACGCCGTCGAGGACCATCAAGTCTATTGCCTTTGTGTCGAACATCCTTGCACCCCAGCGTAATCCAGGCAGTGCAAATGGGGCAAGACTCATATTTTCCATACCACCTGCAACAACTATATCATTATCACCTACTGCTATGGATTGCACACCGTTTATAATGGCCCTAAGACCTGAGGAACATACCTTGTTTACTGTGTATGCCCCTGTTTCTTTTGGTATGCCTGCATAGATACTTGCCTGCCTTGCAGAATTCTGCCCTAACCCGGCCTGTATAACATTTCCCATTATCACTTCATCGATTATTACCTCTTTAAGGCCTTCATCGTAGTCATATGCCTTTGCCTCGAGTTCGGTATCTGTTTTGCCGTTAAAGATATCTGGGGCTACATCCTGGTCCTTTTTTCTCGAAGGTCTAATGCCTGCCCTTTTTATCGCCTCTTTAATTGCTAAAGCACCGAGTTGAACCACAGGGACATCTTTTAAAGACTGGCCAAACTGACCAATAGGTGTTCTTGCACAGGAAACGATTACAACATCTCTCATACCCCACTCCTTTCGTTTATTATGTGAATTTGAAAAAAAATTCACAAACATTTAATATGAAATGAATTGATTTGTCAATGATTTTTAATATGTAAAGAAAAATTTAATCATACAACTATTTATTATTTATTCTCTGAAACAAACCTTGCATAGGAACGGTCGTATGTGAGCTCACCTTCCTTTGAGAAAAAACAGCCGGGTATCTGTTTTTTACTTCTGTGATATGCCACGCACTCACAACATTTACCCTTTCTGCTGCAAGGCTCGTATGTGCATGTGCAAGATGCCCTGTTTTTTTCAATATTGCATTCCATGATATACCTCCTTATAAAATCAACATATTGGATCCATTGGGTATAATGTAACAAAATTTTTTTTCTTTGTTAATCTTACTTATATAGGTAATGGCCTCATCCACTGTAGCCTTTGGTATTAATCCCATCTTTATTACTACATCGGCTTTTAAATCAGAAACGAGGATGATATTACAATATCTTGCCTTTATCCTTGTGGCATATGCCGTCTGGGCATAGACCTTATCTGCACATCTCACGTGTTTTTCCATCTCTTCAATGGAAGGATAATCAAACCACCTTAAAAAATCTTCATTTCCTATGCCATCTTCACACCTTCCCAAAACGACCATAAAGCCCTTTTCTTTTACACCGTTTAGGGCATGTTCAATGGCTTTATGGGTCTGGATAAAGTTTATATCCTTTGGAAATCCTCCTGCACTTACAATCACAACCTCTGCTTTTCTCGTTATGTTTATGCCAAAATGCCCTCTATACCACATACATCCTTCTTCGTGGGCCTTTTTTAAATCTCCTGAAAAAATTTTCAAAAGGTTCTTTTTATCATCTATTACGGTATTGATTAAAAACATAGGAGTTTTTATGAGTTTTATCCCTTCCATTATCTCTTCGTGCATGGGATTACCCTTTAAAATACCAGATCTTGCTAAACTGTGCTTTCCCGGCTTGTCTTTATTGAATACCTTACCATGGATGCCAAGTATAGTTTCATATCCTGCTATCCCTGGAAATATTGCCTTTCTACCACCTCCAAAACCTGCAAGGTAATGGAAATTAATAGAGCCTGTTACAACCACTGCATCACATTCTGAAAGTGCCTTGTTTAAAAAGACCTCAAGCCCGGATGATGTTTTACCAAAGAACATTAAGGCATTTTTATCAAAACAATCATGGTCAAAACAGGAAAATATCTTATATATATTTTCAGAAACAATACTCTTTCTCTCTTCCTCTGTGTGTTTTCTGTGATTTCCCAGGGCAAAAACAATATTTACATCCTTTTCTTTCAAATATTTCTCATAAAGGATGGGCAGGATATAATCCATACCTGCGTATCTTGTAATATCGGGACAGATAATAAGTATCTTTTTAAAGCCCTCAAGCCATTTGTCAAAGGGTTTTTCACTTATGGGATTCTTAAGAGATTCAATAAGCGCCGCCTCAGGATCAAGCGGCGCAGGTTCATCGTATGTTAATAGCTCTGTCTCCCAGTCATCAGGTAGCAGAAATGACTGGTAAGAGCGACCGTACTTTAATGTGTAAAGACTCATTTTGTGCTATAGAAGACCTTTTTCCCTCCAAAAACTCCTGCATCACCCAGTTCTTCTTCAATACGTATTAGCTGATTATATTTGGCAATCCTTTCACTGCGCGATGCCGAGCCTGTCTTAATTTGACCAACATTTGTGGCTACTGCCAAATCGGCGATGAAAGTGTCCTCAGTTTCACCTGAACGATGGGAAATCACACAGGTATATCCTGCACGCTTTGCCATTTCAATGGTGGTAAGCGTTTCTGTCAATGTGCCGATTTGATTTAGCTTTATAAGTATACTGTTTGCAATACCCTTCTTAATACCCTCTGCAAAAATCTTTGGATTAGTTACAAAGATGTCGTCACCGACAATCTGGATCCTTGAACCACATCTATCGGTAAATTTTTTCCATCCATCCCAGTCGTTCTCTGCAAGACCATCTTCTATGGAAATTATGGGATAATCTTTTATAATGGATTCATAGAAGACTATCATCTCATCATGACCCCATACATTACCGTCTATATGATATTTTCCATCCTTAAAGAACTCGCTTGCCGCAGGGTCTAAGGCAATAAAGATATCTTCACCAGGCTTGTAACCTGCCTTTTCAATGGCCAGCACAAGCATATCCAGGGCCTCTTTGGTGTTTTTTAAATCAGGGGCAAAACCACCCTCATCACCTACACCTGTAGCAAAACCCTTATCCTTTAAAACACCCTTTAATGTATGGAACACCTCTGCGCCCATCCTTATTGCCTCTTTAAAACAGTCTGCCCCTGCAGGGACAATCATAAATTCCTGGGCATCGAGTTTATTCTGGGCATGGACACCACCATTTATGACATTCATCATAGGCACAGGCAATTCCCTTGCATGGATTCCGCCGATATATCTATATAAAGGTAATCCTAAGTATTCACTGGCAGCCCTGGCCACAGCCAGAGATACACCGAGTATGGCATTTGCGCCTAAATTGCTTTTGTTTTCTGTTCCGTCGAGCTCAATTAAAAGATTATCCACCATTATCTGATCTAATGCATCAAAACCTTCTATTTTTGGGGCAATAATGGTATTTACATTTTTCACTGCCTTATTTACGCCCTTACCCTTATATCTTTTTGGGTCATTGTCTCTTAGCTCAAGGGCCTCTCTTTCACCTGTTGATGCACCGGATGGAACGATTGCCCTTCCTGTGGACCCACTTTCTAATGTGACCTCTACCTCAACTGTAGGATTACCCCTGCTGTCAAGAACCTCTCTTGCATATACATCATATATAGTTGACATATTTAACCTCCTGAAAAAATGGATTGAAAATCTGATATATACTTGAGATTATCACAGTATGGCATAACAATCAAATATTTTTGGATAATATTTCCTCATTGACATTACAGAAAACCTTAAGTTAATATACAGCCATGATAGAGAGATATACATTAAAGAGAATGGCCGATATCTGGAGTGAAGAAAATAGGTTTAAAAAGTGGTTAGAGATAGAGTTACTCATATGTGAGGCATATGCACACCTGGGTATCATACCCCAAAGTGATCTCTCTCAAATTAAAGAAAAGGCAAATTTTTCAGTCCAAAGGATAAAGGAGATAGAAGAAAGGACAAAACACGATGTGGTTGCCTTTATAGAATGTGTGTCTGAATTTGTAGGGCCATCTTCCAAATACATCCACATGGGTGTTACATCCTCTGATATACTGGACACATCCTTTTCCCTTCTTTTAAGAGACGCATCAGAGATAATAATCAAAGACATAGTTGATTTCATGTCTGTTTTAAAAGAAAAGGCCTTTAATTATAAAGACACACCTATGATAGGTAGAACACACGGTATCCACGCAGAGCCCATTACCTTTGGCCTTAAAATGGCCCATTTCTACGACGAGATGAGACGGAACCTCGAGAGGATGAATTTGGCAAAGGATAGGATAAACTACGGTAAAATATCAGGTGCAGTGGGCACATTTGCCCATGTTAAACCCCAGGTAGAGGCATATGTCTGTGAAAGGCTCGGTTTAAAACCTGCACCGATTTCAACGCAGATCATCCCCCGTGATTACTATGCTGAATTTTTCACAACCCTGGGTATCATAGGGTCTTCCATAGAAAAGATGGCTTTGGAGATAAGAAATCTCCAGAGGACTGAGGTCGGTGAGGCAGAGGAATATTTTCAAAAGGGCCAAACAGGCTCATCGGCAATGCCACACAAGAGAAACCCTATTTCATCTGAAAACCTCTGCGGCCTTGCAAGGCTTTTGCGTGGCTATGTGGTGGCAGGTCTCGAGGATATAGTCTTATGGCATGAAAGAGACATAAGTCATTCTTCTGTTGAACGAATAATTGCACCTGATGCCACAATCCTTGTGGACTATATGCTCGAACGGATAAAGAATATGTATAAAAACCTTATTGTTTATCCTGAAAAGATGAAAAGGAATATGGATTTGACAAAGGGGCTTTATCATTCAGAATCAATACTTCTTGGCCTTATAAAAAAAGGGCTTACAAGACAGGATGCGTATAAACTTACACAATTGTGTGCTATGCGGTGCTATGAAACAGGGCTTGATTTTAAAGAAGAACTTAAAAAAGATGAAGCAATAAGAACATATCTCACGGAAGGTGAAATAGAGGAATTAACAAGCCAAGAACATTATTTCAGATATGTAGACACAATCTTTAACAGGGTTTTTGGCGATAATTAGCCTGCACTTTCAATTATTTCGAGTATTTCCCTTGCCCTTTCCTTTATCTCAAAAGACCTGCCTGTCATTTTAATGATATTCAATTTTGTTTTGAGGTCATCCCGTTGTCTTGATGACAGGGTTTCAATCATCTCCTTTAATTTTTCCATTGCATCCATTGCATATCCTGTAAGATTGCTATCGAGGATAAGAAGTAAGGTGGATAAATCATCAGGAAGGCCATATTTATCAATGTATTTTTTCACATAATTTATAAATGAATCTGTTCCGTATGAAGAGTGGATCTTATTTAACAGTTTATCGTGTTCAATGGTTCCCTTTTCTCCCTTTAAAAGCCTGTTTATAGCCTCTTTTCTCTTTCCCGTTATCCATCTATCAGCATAGGGGTTTACCTTTTTTTCTGTTTTTTCATCGGGTCTTCCATAATGTCTGCTCTTATCACGCCTGCGGTCTATCTCCCGCCAGTTTGGTCTATCATCGTAATCTACCATTTTTTGACCTCAAACTTTAATCTTTTTTTATTATAATAACACGGGAAGAAATAAAAGTAAAAACGAGTTTATTTTATCCACGTCCAGAAGGTCTCTACAAGGCCTAACTTCCAGACACCCTTTTCTTTGTACATCTGAACTATGGCAGGTCTTTCTGATTTTTTGTAATGGATGATCACCTCTGCATAATTGCCTTCAATCTTGCCCATCTTCCATGCACTCTGTTCAAGCGCTGTTTTTGGGTCAAAATTTTCAAGGAAGGCGTTCCAGTATTCCCTTGATAATGGGCCACAGTTATTGAAGTCTTCGAATATCATCTCTCTGTTTAATGGATTTGCCTTTTTCTCTTTTTTGCTCTGTTTTTCAGCATATTTATAGATATCTTCTATAATCCTTTTTTTTGATTTTTCAGTAATGCCTTCCCATATACCTCTAAAGTCTCTTATCTCCATGAATTTAAAGATTTTTTCTGCTGAATTTAGTATATTATCCAGTTCTGTTTGCTGTTGTATACTTTGGGCTAAAAGGGTCTTTGAAAAAATTATTGCTAAATAAAAAAATAAAAATAGTAATATTGTCTTTTTCAATTGATTAAAAATCAACCGGAGGGCATGCCCTCCGGTATATAGATAAAAGATTAATCGATATTAATGATGGGCTGGTGTTGTACCACCACCACCACTTGTTGCTGCTGCAACACCTGCTGCAACTGCTGCTGCTCCTACTGCGGCTGCTGCAATTGTGCCTGCACCAACACCTGCTGCAACCCCGGTACCTGCTGCTGCACCGGTTGCTGCTGCTGCACCGGTGCCTGCACCTGCCGCACCAGCACCTGCACCGGCACCTGCTGCTTCACCGGCACCTACTGCTGCAGCACCAGATTCTGCCTGTGCATATAAAACTGAAGGAATTAAAAGACTAATAAAAAACAATATGCCTATACCTATACACAAAAACCTCTTCATGTAAACCTCCTTTATATTATTATCCCCTCTTCAAATTTATTTAAACATGTGTGATTTATCATTGTCAATAAATTTCTTTGAGTTTCTTCCGAAAAAATCAAATAGATCGTTGTGATGTATTATATCCTGGGCTACATCCCTTGTCCACGGAGAGATGGAATAATTATAAATTGTCTTTGAATCAGACCCTGTAAACAATCTTAAAGGTATAGTAATTGAAATGCCCTTATCGTGATAACCTATATTATACGGGTCCTTAAAAACACTTCTTGTATCTGTCCAGCTATACCAGGCAGATATGGAAATACCACTTTTTATAAATTTGGTAATGGTAAGCCTTGTTCCTTTATCCCCTGCAAGAAACCTCCCTGTTTTTAAATCAAAGGACAGCTCTTTCTCTGGGATGTTTAGTCTTGTATTTAAAAACACAGTTTTATAAGACTGTGTGTAATCGTGACTTAATTTAAAAGGGTTGTCTATATCCCTCTTTTTTACAATGCTTCCACTTAAGCCAAGATAAATCCTTCCGTCAAAAAAAGGCCTTGCAACCTCACCGTCAAAACCTGCATACTGAATCTCCAGTAAACCACCTGCCAGTCTTGAGTAGATTTCGTGTTCACTTTTAAAAATTTGATTTACCATTAGACTGCCTATTGTTACATTTTTTTGCAGATATTTCCATGCATCAGACCTTACAGGTATAGAAAGTGGTTCAACAGATGATTTTATGTTGTTTAAGGGATAGCCCTCAATACTACCTGTAATTTCTCCACCATGCCACGGGAAATAGCTCATCCATGCACTGGCACCCAATCTATACTTAAAAAAACCTGATGGGTCATTTAAAAGTTGTTGAAAAGAGGGTTTTATACCGTAATCAAATGTCTTTTTATGGAATAATCTAATATCAGGCATCCAGTTTATATCCGTTTTTATGTTCGAAAGCCTTAAAAATTCAAAAGGCTTAAGCCTTTCTGCAAACAAATCGTCTACATCTGTTTTTGTTGTAGTATATTTCAAAATAGGAACACCATTGCTTGTAATAATTATATCTATCTTTTCTATGTGTGCCGGTGCTATATCTTTCAAGATATTAAGTATTACCCCTATTGCCCTTGCAGTATAAAAATATCTATCGTTCTCCGCTGTTATTAAAATATCATTTCCTTCGATGCTTACACCTATATTTTTAAACCCCGATGCATATAGCGCCCTTTCAAGCCTTAAAGAGAGAGGATTTTCCTTATCCTTTGGTTTTTCTTTATATGGTTGATCAAAGATAGGTAGTATGGTTTTATTTAAATCAAAGGCAAAAGAAACATTCAGCCCAATCTGTTCACCCCTTTGATAACTCATTATAATATTCGTCCATTTGTAAGGAGACCATCTAAAACCATAGTTAAAATTGGAGGGAACGCCTTTTTTGAAATGTTTTGCCTGTGCGGGATCGTGAATCTGTTTCTCGTATCTTATGGGGCTATACTCTGCCATCAATGCATATTTTTCCGAAAGATGAAACTGAATGCCACCAAAGAACTGGCTGTCCTTTAGCCACTGTTTTGGATCATCGAGTATATCTATCTTAAATGTCTCATCAGATGGTGGCAATGCCCTCTTTCCAAATCTCCCATTTCCAAAACCAATAGTAAAATCAAAGGGAAAAATCTGTTTACTTAATACAAAGTACTGGGATGGATAAAGCCTTGTTCCTTGAGGGTCATTTATGGCAAAGGCAATGGCAGGCATATATTTTCCTTCACGAATAAATTGGTATTTAAAATCCATGGCCTTATCTTTATATTCACCGTATGATGTACTTAATGCCTTAACACCTCTAATCTGGGTGACCCTGCCCTCTATCTCAAGGCCCTTTAACGGACTTAAAACAAGGTAATACCAGATGTAAGGATACGCTATACCCATACCTGTTCTAAAATTATTTTCCTTTAAAACCCTTGCAGTGGGTATCTCAATGAGTCCTGTTGTTCCCCAGTTTGCAGGGTTAACAAACGGTTCATCAGTAGCATAAACACAATTGATAACATCTATTTTTCCCATGATGATATGGCATAAAATAAGAATGTGCGTGATTAAAATTAAAAGGAAAAAAAATTTTTTAGTTTTATATATAGCAGAATCTTTTTGCACAATTCCCTGTCGCCAATGAAAGAATTTTAAAATCCATAGTATAGATAAACATTTGTAAAGATGTTTATTAAGAATTTATTGATTTTATACTTATTTTTCCTTTTATTTCCATAAAAAAATGTTTTGGACTAAATGCTTTTCTTGTATTTATTAAATTAAGGAAAATTTCTCAATGAAATGACTAAAGGAATCTTCTATCCGTATCTGTATTGAACACCAAATTCGCCCTTTGGATATATCCAGTCTATGGCACCTTCAGTGCAGGCAATCCTGCATGTCCCGCATTCAAGACACCCTGCATATTCAACGGTTATCTCATCGGTTTGTTCATTGTATGAATAGAGGTGTCCAGGACATACAAAGAGACAGTATTTGATTTTACATTTTGTTCTGCATATTTCATGGTTTATCTTTATGTGAGTCTCCTTATCTGTTTTAAATGCATCTATGGCAAGTTTTTCTTCGATTTTCATAATTTCCTCAGATATTTTTTATGTTATAAAGTTCTTTCAATCTTTTAAAGCTGAGCATTCCCGATGATTTTAGTTCTTTCCACAGGGTGGAGCCAATCTTTTCTTTAGGTCCTTCACCAAACCAAATCACCTTCTCAACAAATAAGGGGAAATATTTAGGATAAAAATTAAAAAATGCATCGTTGTCGAGAAATTCTGGCATGTCTTTACAATTATACATATCCTTTAAAACAAAAGAATTTTTTAGTTTTTCTTCGTATAAAGAAAGGGTATTTGCAGAAAAATCACCTTTTTCAAATGCGTCTAAAATCGTCTCTGCTGCAATAATGCCTGAGGCAATAGCAAATTCCATGCCCCTTACTGTAACACCCATATTCAATGCAAAACCTGCTGCATCTCCTACAACGAGTATACCGTTAGCGTAAAGCCTTGAAAGATTATTATACCCTCCTTCAGGTATCACATGGGCAGAATATTCAACGACGCTACCCCCTTCTAAAAGTCTTTTTATCTCATATCTTTCTTTAAATGCATCTATCAATGAATGGGCCTCAATTGTAGCAGCCCTTTCCATTATTGCCTTTATGCCAACTACTACACCGAGGGAGATTGTTTCTTTATTGGTATAAAGAAAACCTCCACCAAACGTACCTTTTGTTACATCACCTATAAAGAGATGGGCACAACCTTCATCTTTTTCAACATTGAATCTGTCGTTAATCTTCTCTTCTGTGAGCTCTATTACCTCCTTTATACCCACTGCATAGTTTTTGGGTCTCATCTTTGGCTTAAGGCCTGCCTTTTCACCTATAAAGGAAAGCACACCATCTGCTGCCACAACAACACTGGCAGGAATCTCTTCTTCCCCTGATTTTACACCAAAGACCCGGTTGTCTTCCCACAAAAGGTCATCAACCCTGTATTTGGGAATGACATATACACCCTTTTCCATCAGTTTCTCTGACAGCCACCTATCAAATATTGATCTCAAAACAGAGTAACTATGACCTGTTTTTCTGAATTTTTCACCTGTAAAGTCTATATTTAGTGAATTTCCCTCTCCAAATAAACTCCATCTCTCTCTTACGATCTTTCTTTCAAAGGGTGCATCTAAAAACATATCACCTATCAAAGGTTTAATCGGTTCAAGATATAATCTTCCACCAGTAACATTTTTACTGCCAGAAAAATCACCCCTTTCGAGGACTAAGACCTGTAGCCCCCTATCTGCAAGTTTATATGCGCAGGCAAGTCCTGAAAGACCTCCACCCACTATTACTACATCAATCTTTTCCACTTTACCCCTCTTTTTTTGCTGCCATTAATTCTTCTTTCAAGGCCGGCAAAACATTAAACAGGTCATCTACTATCCCGTAATCTGCATATTGAAAGATAAGGGCATTAGGGTCTTTATTTATGGCAACTACCACTTTTGATGTATCCATACCCATGGTATGGTGTAATGCCCCTGAAACACCGCATCCAATGTATAGCTTAGGCGATACTGTTTTTCCACTCTTCCCAATCTGATCTTCGTAGTCACGCCACTTACTGTCCACAACGGCACGAGATGCACCAACCCTTGCGCCAATTATATCTGCAATCTCTTCGAGTATCTTAAAATTTTCAGGATCTTTCATGCCCCTGCCACCACATATTATAAAATCTGCCTCCTGTAAATCTACCTTTTCAGATTGGCCTTTTGTGATATTTACTAAATGCATTCTTTTATCCGGTACTGCATTGATCTTTTCCTCTATTACCTCATCAGTTCTATTGCCCTTTTCTATGGAGAAAGAATTGGGTCTAAATGTAATTATTACCTTATCTGTACTTTTTGGAGAAACCCATGAAATTATCTTTCCTCCATATATAGGCTTTTTTACTTTTAATTCACCATCAATAATCTCAATACCCGTTGCATCTGATATAAAAGCAGCGCCAATCCTGGCCGTAAGTCTTGGGAATAGGTCTTTCCCCGTTATTGTAGATGCACCTATTATAAGAAATGGTGAATATTTTTTAGTAATAAACTCTAATGCATCAGTATATGTATCCCATCTATAATCCTTATATACTTCTCCGTCTATAATAATGACTTTTTCTGCATAGGGTCTTATATCCTCTGCAAGGTTTATAACATTATCACCTATGAGAACTGCCAGTAGATTCGATGACAATTTATCTGTCAGTTCCCTTCCTTTTGTTAAAAGTTCGAAACTCGTCTTCCTTATTTTTCCTTCTTTACACTCAATAAATACGCATATATCCTTGCCCATATATAATCTCCTTATCTATAAAACTTTTGCCTCTTCCTTTAGTAGTTTTACCAGTTTCTTTGCCTTGTCCTGCGGTGTTTCACCATCTATTATCTTAACAGGTGGCCTTGCCTTCGGTGTTTCATAAAATAATACCCCGATCTTTGAGGCGCCATTGTTTAGCTCTTCTTTTTGAAAGCCCAAAGTCAACGGGTCCAGAATGGGTATATTTGCCTTCATAGCCTTCATAACCCCTGTGATTAAAGGCACCCTCGGTTCATTTATGCCTTTTTGTGTGGTAAAAAGGGCAGGTAATTCCACCTCAAAGGTCTGCCTTGCCCCTTCTAAATCCCTTTCCACTATCATGTGTTTTTCGTCTTTAACATCGAGTTTCATTATGGCGCTTATATGGGGTATATTTAAAAATTCGGCCACCATAGGGCCTATTGCTCCGTTTTCGTCGTCTATTGCCTGTCTTCCACATAAAATGATGTCAAAACCTTCTTTTTTTGCAAAACCTGCTAAAATCTTTGCCGTAATTAGAGGGTCTTCTGTATCCATATCTGTATTATCAATTAGATATGCCTGGTCAGCACCCATGGCTATGGCAGTGCGCAGCGCTTCTATTGCCTTTTTTCCACCGCATGTGCAAACAATAATTTTAGATTCCTTCAATTTTGTCTTTAACCTTATGGCCTCTTCTACTGCGAACTCATCGAAAAAGTTGAGATTGTACTTATTTTCAATCTCCAGCGACTTATTGTCGCTTTTAATCAATATCCTTGCCTCAGTGTCTGCAACCTGTTTTACAAAAACGAGTATGTTCAAAACATTACCTCCCTGAATTTACTAAATTTAAATTTAAAAGCGGGCATTAATTTAAACATAAACTGACGGATATTTGAAGTAAAAATATTTATAGTTTTCCTAAAATGTTTCTGCCTATAAAATCTTTTAAGACCTCGTGGGTTCCACCTCCATATAAAAGAAACCTTGCATCCCTAAAGTAACGCTGAGGTGTATATTCGTGGGCAAAGGCATTTGCCCCATAAATCCTTGTTACCTCGTCCACAACCTTCAGACATACCTCTGTGGCAAACATCTTTGCCTCTGCTGCCAATGTCCTTACATCCATATTGTTTTCCATCATCCAGGCACCGTAGTATATCATAAGCCGCGCTGCATTCATAAGTGTATCCATCTCTGCAAATTTTTCCCTAATGAGTTGGTAATTGCCTATGGGCTGACCGAATGCTACCCTTTTCCTTGCAAATTCAAGACCTTCTTTGTAGGCACCCTTTGCAATGCCCAATGCCATGGCAGCAGTCATTAATCTTACCTCATCAAGTATCTCGCCTACATAGATAACGCCTTTTCCGAGTTCATCTCCTAAAAAGTTTTCATCAGGTATCCATACGTTGTCGAATACAAGCTCTCCTGTTACTGTGCCCCTGCAGCCAAGCTTATTTAAAACCTGACCGCTTGAAAAACCAGGTGTTCCTTTTTCTACGAGGAAGAAATTGAGGGCCTTTAATCCCTTTGATGGATCCGTTGTGGCCAAAACAGTGCAGAAATCACAGATGGGTCCATTTGTTATCCACATCTTTGTTCCGTTTATCCTCCAGCCGTTTCCGTCTTTTACTGCCGTTGTCCTTGTTGCACCCAAGTCAGAACCGGACTGGTCTTCGGTAAAACAAATGGTGGCAATCTTTTCGCCCCTCATGGCAGGATAAAGACACCTCTCTTTTATTGAATCGTTTCCAAATCTATAAATAAAGTACGTTCCCATGAGTATATTCATTATCACACTCTGGGCGAACCCCACAGAGCCCCTTGTTATCTCTTCATAGAAGGTCATGCACATAATTTTATCGGCATTCATGCCGCCTATCTCTTCAGGATATCTAAGCCCCAGATAACCGAGGGCTGTAAATTCTTTCCACAAATCCCACGGGAATTCATCCTTTTCGTCTATTTCCTGCGCCTTTGGAACTATCATCTTGTCCACTGTATCTACTATAACCTTTTTGAAAAATTCCTGCTGTTCCGTTAAGGTAAAATCCATAAAATACCCCCTTTTTTGGAAAAATGTGAATCGATTTTTGTATACAATATTTTACCTACGGATTTTTGTCAAGTAAAAATTCTGCTTAATATTCAACTTTCTACAAAACACTTCAATTTTGTAGCCCTTATAGGATGCCTTAATTTTCTCAAGGCCTTTGCCTCGATCTGTCTTATCCTTTCCCTTGTAACATCGAATATTTGGCCTACTTCTTCCAATGTATGGTCGTATTTTTCACCGATACCGAATCTCTTTCTGATGACCTTTTCCTCTCTCGGAGTAAGGGTTGATAAAACCAAATTTAACTGATTTACCAAATCATCAAAGATGGCAATGTCCTGCGGGGTTGGTGATGTCTTATCTTCTACAAAATCTGCAAGATGGGTGTCTTCATCATCTCCAATAGGCGTTTCCAATGAAATGGGTTCCTTTGTTATCCTTAATGCCTTTTTTACCTTGTCTGCACTTAACCCTACCCTCTCGGCAATCTCATCGGGAAAGGGTTCCCTGCCTAATTCCTGGACAAGTTCTCTTGATGCCCTTACGATTTTATTTATCGTCTCAATCATGTGAACGGGAATTCTTATTGTCCTTGATTGATCTGCCAATGCCCTTGTAATAGACTGTCTTATCCACCATGTGGCATAGGTGCTGAATTTATAACCCCTTTTATATTCGAATCTATCCACTGCCTTCATAAGCCCGATATTTCCTTCCTGGATTAAATCAAGAAAGGATAACCCCCTGTTTGTATATTTCTTTGCAAGGCTAACAACTAACCTTAAATTTGACTTAACAAGCTCGTTTTTTGCAGCAAGACACCTCTTCTCTGCATCTTCAATCTTTTTAAGATATGTTTTTAAGACTTCGTAAGACATGCCAGATTCGGACTCTATTTTTTGAATTCTCTTGTAAAGCATTGAAAGGTGTTTGTCATTTTCTGTATTGTGCTTTCTTTTGTATTTTGTAATTTCTGCCTCTGTCTTCTCTATCTTCTCCACATATCTTTTCATGCGCCAGACGATCTTATCTATTACCTTCCTCGTTAAATTCATACTGGTTATCAACTTTTTAATCTCTTCCCAATCCTCGTCTGAAGGATTCTTTTTGTTGTATATGGATCTTATTGATTCGAGATTTTTTATGAGTCTTTCCTTTTGATATTCTACCTCTGCGTCTGTATAGTCTTCTTCTTCTACATCAAGGGTAATATCCTTAGCTGTTATCCTATTTGCCTTTAAGGCAATAAGGAGGTTCAAGAGTTCTTTTACTGTGCCTGGAAAAGAAAGGATAATCTCCTTTACCTCTTCCTTTGCCTCTTCCATCCTTAGCACTATTTCCTTTTCCCCTTCCTTTGTTAAAAGGGATAGGCTACTCATCTCTTTTATGTAGTGTCTTACAGGATTTACTATATCACTATCGTGGAGGCCTTCGAGGTCTTCTGTAAATAGTTCATCGAGCCTATCCTCTCCTTCTACCACATCGCTACTTTCATCCACATCGAATATGTCTATTTCATCAAATATGTTTTCGCTATTACTTGTATCTGCCAAAATAGTGGAAAGTTCTTTTTGCTCCTTATTTTCCTCAAAAACAAAGAAATCTTTTACTTTTTCAGGCATGGTTACCTCACTTATTTTTAATTTTTTAATAGTGACAGGACCTGCCTTTTTTCATCGAGCAGTCCCATAATAACCAAATCATCACCCCTTTTTTCTGCCTCCAGCAATTGCTGGGTTATCTTTTTGAGCTCTTCTTTTATAAATTTTTTCTCCACGTGTTTTAGATAATCCATTAAGATCTTTTCCAGCTCTTCCTCACCGCAATCGAATGTCATTAATGCGCATTCGCAGGCTATGGACTTTAGATGCTCCTCTTCTATTGTGCTGATAAAGGCATTCACCTCAAATCCCAGATTCTTTTCATAGAAATCCATAATCTTTTCTATTATGCCTTTTGTATTGTTATCTTTTATGAATTTTATCACCCCCTTTTCTTTAAAAAATTCTATCAAGTTCGGATTGTTAATGAGTATACCTATAACCTTTTTGCCTATAATATCCTTGATCTGTTCCTGTGTATTTAATGGTTTCAACTCTTTTCTCTCTGTCCCATCCCAGAAGATATGCTCTTCCACTTTTGTAAGCTCTGATATGCGTTTTATATAGAGGTTCTTGGTAACGTTATCTTTTATCTTTTCCACATAGGGCAATACGTTTTTAATAAAAGACAATCTACCTTCAAGGGTTTCTATACCGTATCTTTTCATATGGAAATCGAGATAATAATCGAGTATAGGTTTTTTCTCGTCTAATACCTTATTAAGGGCTTCTTTTCCTTTTTCTCTTATAAAACTATCCGGGTCATATCCTTTTGGTAATGCCACCATTTTTGAATTTATCTCTAATTCTGTAATTAATTCAATGAGCCTTAATGAGCTTTTCAGTCCTGCCTCATCACCATCAAGCATAAGGGTTATGTTTTCCGTATAGTTCTTTAATTTAATCAACTGTTCTTTTGTTACAGCAGTCCCCAGTGTTGCCACAGTATTCTTTATCCCCTTTGTATAAAGGGAAATAAAATCAAAATACCCTTCAACTATATATACCTCATCTGCCTCCTGGATATACTTTCTTGTCTTGTCAATGCCAAAAAGGGATGTCCTTTTTGAAAAAAAGGGTGATTCCGGTGAATTTATGTATTTCGGTATATTAGGATTTTTTTCAATGGCCCTTGCACCAAACCCTATGACCCTTTTATTTATATCGCATATGGGAATGACAATCCTTCCCCTGAAAATATCGTATATCTCCTTTTCGCTGGCTTTAATTATCCCTGTAGACATTAGTATATCTTTAGGAATCTCCGTTTCCTTTAAAAATTTTCCTATATTTAACTTTCTGTCACTGTAACCTATCCTGAACTCATCTATTATCTGTTCTGTTATTCCCCTTTTCAAAAGATAATCCATGGCGTGAGGTGAATTTTTTAGATTATTTTGAAAATAATCTGCTAATTTTCCCATGGCATCAAGGATGGTCATCCGCCTTGAATCTTTATAGGATGTAATCTTTATACCGTATTGTCTTGCAAGGGTTTCAACTGCCTCTTTAAAGCTTAAATTTTCGTATTTCATTATAAAATTGATTACATTACCGCCTTCGTGGCACCCAAAACAGTAAAAAATCTGTTTTTCTGTGCTTATAGTAAAGGAAGGGGTCTTTTCCTGATGGAACGGACAAAGTCCCACAAAATTTTTTCCTGCCCTACGTAATTTTACGTATTTTGTTACAACATCCAGTATGTCGACCCTGTTTAGTATTTCATCAAGGGCACTTCTCATGCAAGCTCCAGAATCGTTATCCCTGTATTTCTCTCATCCCGTTTTATACCCTTTACAAAATCTGTTTTGCTGAAGTGTTCTTTTACGGCATTCATAAGCCTTCCTGTTCCTATCCCATGGAGCACCTTAACCCTGGGCATCCCTTGAATTAATGCCCTGTCTACAAATTTATCCAGTGTTTTCAATGCCTCATCAACCCTCATACCCATAATGTTTATCTGGGGCTCCTCTATGCTTTCATAGTCTATTTGTATTTCTTTTCTATTCTCTTCTTTCACATCTTCTTTTTCTTTTACAGGCAGTTTCGATATAAGCTCTGTCTTTACCTTTGTTCTAAGGTTACCAGTGACGATTTCTACTGTATTGTCCTTTTCATCGATATCCACAATGCGGCCCCTGATACCTAAACTCTTCACCTTAACATAATCGCCTTTTTTTACATCCTCTTTTTTTGTTTCCGTTTCTTTTAGCACGGTCTTTTTAATTATCTCTATTCTCTTTTTTGCCGCCTCAACAGAAGCTTTATCCCTTTTTGAAATCTCCTTCATTACACTGGTGATCTCAGCCTCAATCTCTTCAATCTTCTGGCGCACCTTTTCCTCAAGATTTTTTAAGTATTCTTCCCTTTTTTCTTTAAGGTTCAGTATTCTTTTCTTTAGGTCTTCCCTTATCTTTATTGCGGCATTTAATTCCCTTTCAGCCTCTTCCTTTTTTTGTCTTAGGGAACTTATAAGTTCGTTTAGCATAAACTCCTGTGAATCAAGATACTCGTAACTTTTCTCTATAATCCGAGAAGGAACGGATATCTTTTTTGCCACATTTATTGCATTACTGTATCCTGCCAATCCGTAGTTTAATTTATATCTCGGTGTCATTGTTTCATAGTCAAAATCTGTGGCAACATTTATGGCAAAGGGTTTTGTGTAACCGTAGGATTTTAAAAGGTTCAGATGGGTTGTTACAATGACCTTTGAGCCCTTTTCTACAAATGCATCGATTATTGCCATAGAAATGGCCGAAGCCTCCTGAGGTTCTGTGTTTCCGCCTATTTCATCTATAAGGATGAGTTCATTACCACGGGCCTTATTATAGAGTTCTGTAATAGTCATCATATGGGCGGTAAAGCTACTCAATTCCATGGATATATCCTGTTCATCACCTATTATGGCAAATATACCTGAAAAAAAAGGCACCTTTGGTTTACCCTTCGCAGGGATAAAAAGCCCTGAAAGGGCCATGGCAGATATAAGGCCTATGGTCTTTAATGCTGCAGTCTTTCCGCCTGCATTGGGTCCACTTATAATCATTGCCCTTTTGTCGCTTTTTAAGGTTATATCTATGGGCACGGTCTTTTCTTTTTTTGTTAAATAAATAAAAGGGTTAACCGCATCTTTTATGTCTAATTCACCGTTTTGTGTAATCTCCGGTCTCACACAATTGAACTGGATGCTAAAAAGGGCAATACTGGTGTATAGGTCGAGCTCTTTTATTACCTCAAGGTTTTCTTCGAGATCATTTGCGTATTTTGCAATAAATGCAGTTAAGTCCTTTAATATCCTCTTTTCTTCTTCCTTTTCCTCATTTTCCAGTATGTTGATGGTGTTGTTTAGTTCAACACACTCCATTGGTTCAACAAAAGATGTCTTTAATGTATGAGAATAATCGTGGACAATTCCTTTTAACACCTGATTAAAATTCGGTTTCAAAGGTAGCACATATCTATTATTTCTCAGTGCTATATATGTATCCTGAACAATGGGCCTTACCTGCTCCCTTTCCATAATCCTTTCAAGGAGTTTTCTTATTTTTTCCCTGTGAATGTAAAGCTCTGTCCTGATCCTTGATAGTTCATATGTCGCAGTATCTTCTATAAAACATTCGGGGTTTATTGTTTTTACTATTTTTTGATGCACCTGTTTTAACGGTTTTATCCTTTCTATTAATTGTATTATGAAATCTTCTTTTTTATGGGCCTTTTTAAGAAAATTAAAGGTCTCGTGACAGGACCTTAAAAAGTCTGCTATCAATACTATTTCTTTTAATTCAAGGACCACATCTTTTATGGCCAGCCTTTTTATGATTTCTGTGATTTCGCCGTTATTATAAAGTGGAGGTGCACCATCCCACTTAATAATCTCTAATAAGGCCTCTATTTTATCTTGTCTGATTTTTATATCTTCGATAGAATTAAGTGGTTTTAAACCTTCTAAAGATTGATTAATGTATGGGGTTACGGAAAAATTTCTAAGATAATCAATTAAATTTTTGAAATCTAAATATGAAAGTGTTTTATCGATCATATAGGGCTTTTTTGACTATCTATCCTGATGATAGTCTTTTAAGCACCAGTTCCCTTAACACCTTACCGTCTATCCTCCCCGGAAATTTCCCTAACAGAAATTTTATTACCTTACCCATATCCTTTTTATCAGTAACATTAAGACTTGCTATTGCTTCGTCAATTTCCTTTATAAGCTCAACTTCTGTAAGGGACTCAGGCAAAAGCTCCTTTAAAATCTCTATCTCTTTTTCCTCTTTTTCAACAAGGTCATATCTATTACCTTTTTTGAAGCCTTCTATGGATTCGAGTCTCTGTTTAATAGATGACCTTACTAAAGAGAAAAATTCATCTTCTGTAATCTCCCTTATCTTCTCTACCTCTTTGTTTTTAATAGCAGCAAGGAGCATCCTGTACGTAGAAACTTTTAAAGTGTCTTTGCCCTTTATAGCCTCCTTTAGCCCCTGCTCTATTCTGGATTTAAGTTCCATTTTAATACAAGCCTTTATCCATTGACCTTTTCATTTTCTTAAGGGCCCTTTTTTTAGCTGCGAGGATCTTCTTCTTTCTCTTTACACTTGGCTTTTCATAGTGTTCTCTCTTTTTTATCTCAGAGAGAATCCCTGTTTTCTCGCACTGCTTTTTAAACCTTCTAAGGGCACTTTCGAATGATTCTCCTTCCCTTACTATAACTGCTGGCATCCATTTTTCCCTCCCTCCGTGTTAAAAATTTTTATATGTAAAACCTTTGTCTCCATCGTTGACCAACTATTAAAACCCAAACTAATGGTCAAAGTCAATAAATTTCCCAATAGTTTTTGAACACTTTCTTAATTTTTTTTATAATTATCCGTTTAGATAAAGGATTTCTGTTGTTTGTATACACATTAAATGATTTAAGCCTTTAATATTGCCATGTCAATAGAAAATTATAATTTTTTAATCAGGGATAGTTGAAATAATGCACCATAGGGCATTATATTATTAATATGACGGAGAAAGAAAAACTTCTCATAGATAAATATGCAGAACAGGCCTTTCATGGGACTTTATTCAGACAGCATTACCCTGTCTGCAAGTGCGGTAAGGTTTTTGATGAAAAAGAACTATATAATGCACCGGGTGTGTTTCTGAGAAAAGTGGACGTGTTCGGAAAAACCTTTACCATGATTGAGCCCATTTGTCCTGTTTGTAAAGAAAGGATACCTGGAACATATAGCATTCTTAATTAGCATATTTACCCTGTAAGGCCTTTTCTTATAAACATTACTGCAATGCTTGCAATAATAAGGGCAAATACCTTTGAAAGGGCCTCGATAAACTTTTTCCCTAAAAACTTCAATATAAATTCAGAAAATTTTAAAATTATCCAGCAGATTATAAGGTTTATTATAAGGGAGATCATAAACATATAAAATCCGTAATTATTTCTTATGATGATGGATGTGGTAAGCACTGCCGGCCCTGCAAGTAATGGAACACCGAGGGGCACCACTCCAAACATATCATCTTCCATAACAGGTTCAGAACGTCCTGTTACAATATCCTTTACTGCTATAATAAAAAGCACGACCCCTCCGGCAATAAAAAAGTCCTTAATCGATATACCGAGATAGGTAAGTATTTTATTGCCCACAATTACAAACAATAATGTGGTTATAAAAGATGTAAAGATTGAATCTCTGAGCTGTTTTTTTCTTTTAACTCCATCGAGGCTTGCTGTAAATTTTATATAGATAGGTAGTATTCCAATGGCATCGAATGCCACAAACAGTGGTATAAAGGATAGAAGAAAATTATCGAGCATACATTAATTTTAAGGCATTAATGGTTTTTTTCAAGGTTATGACTACTATATTTTGAGTTTTTAAATCTTTTTATTTTTTTTGAGATTGTGATATAATGCCTACGCTTTATGGTTAAATGCTGTAAATACCCAATCTTTATCATTATTGCTTCATTTATATTAGTATTTGGCTGCGCTAAAACAAAAGATGAAGGCCCCGGTGCAAAGGATTACTTTAATAAGGCCTACCATTTTATAGATGCTGGTTTTCCTCAGGAGGCAATAAATCTCTATACCCTTGCCATCAAAAAGGACCCTGAATTTGTTGATGCCTATTATAACAGGGGGGTTGTGCATTTTACATTAAGAGAATATAAACAGGCATTACGTGACTTTAATATTGTCATCGAAAAAAGACCGGACATGGCAATTGCCTATGCCAGTAGAGGATCAACCCTTGAAAAATTAGGGGATCATTACAATGCATTAAAGGATTATAAAAAGGCCGCTCATCTTGGAGATAAAGATACTCAAGCATATTTGAGGTCAATAAATATAAAATGGGACTAACATTATATCTTTTTCTGATTTTGCCTTCTTTTTTTAATCCACTGGTTTATTAGATAGCCGGCAAAAAAAACTCCCATGGCAAACCATATAATTTCATAAATGAGCATAAAATCAAAATTCATTTTCTTTCTCCTGATAATATAGATAAAAAGAGGGGCGTATCTTCGCCCCCCTGTATAGTTTATTTTTTCGCTGGAAACAGTTTATCTATAAGCTCTTTTGAAGGCGGTTTGGTTATGGCGCTTACAACAAAATAGAGGATACCACAGCCTATAACAAGCCACCATTCAAAAGTTCCCATACCTATTTCCTTTTTGAAAAGGACCTTATAACCGCCGTATATACTCATGCCAGTTCCGTAAAGAACCGTTACAAGGGCACCCCATTTAGTTGCCCGCTTCCAGTAATACGAAACAGCGGTGACATAGAAGAATATGGCACCTAAACCCATAGCAGCAAGACCCATAAAAATGGATAGAAGTGGTGGAGGATTAACAAGGGTCCAGTAAAAGGGTAAGAACAAGAAGAGGGCTATTAAGAAATAGCCGAAATAGAGCATAGATTTGTCAGATACATTTGGCCACCATGTCTTTATAATATCCCTTGTAATGTTTGCACTCATGATAAATACCATCCCTGCCAGGGTCGACAGGGCTGCTGCAAAAAGACCCATTACATAAAGGGTCATCATTGCTGGACCACCTACTGCATGGGCAAGGGCCGGTGCTGCAAGGTCTGCTCCCCATGGTTTTATCTTCAAGAGGTTCGGGCCGTAAATCATCCTTGCTACAAGTCCGTTGCTACTGCAGTCGAGCATTATAGGTATACCTGCAATGAGATAAACAACTAAAATCAGTATCCAATAACCCTTCTTTGTCAATCTTCCCATTCCTAAAAATCGGCTCACATTGTGGGGAAAACCTATTGCCATTGTAAAAAATATAACAGGTGTGGCAAGGATACCTGTAAGGCTTGCAAATAACTCTGTCGGTCCTACCTTTGGAAGCTCAGGTCTCATAAGCTTGATGAGTGCAGGCCCTACCTTTGGCTCCATATATAACTTTGCTGAAATTTCGTAAAATCCACCTGACCAGATGATTGCCCAGATGCCTAAGAGTGCACCGACAAAACCTAAAAAAGCACCCTGGAATGCCATAGACCACTGTGTTCCTACATATCCACCGAGCACCATATAAAGCCATGCAATGAATATGGATAAAAGAAGACACCACAATGGTGGTAAACCGGTTACTGCATACCAAACACCACCTGCAGCCTTTAATTGTCCCACAGAATACATGAAAAGGAAGTAGAGCATACATATGGCTACTACAGTCTAAAGCATCTTGCTCTCAAATCTCCTTCCAATTGTCTCAGGAAGTGTGGCTGCCCCGAGTTTTGCAGAAAATTCCCTTGTCTTTATTGCTGCAAGCCAGCAACAGGGAATCAGTCCTAAAAGGCTCCAGATTCCTGCAAACCACATGCCCGAGAACCCAACAGAATACACAACACCTGTTGAGCCACAGAATGCCCATCCTGAAAGATAAGATGCAGCAAGGGCACAGCCTGTTACTGCAGGACCTATGTCTCTTTTACCCACGAGATACTCATCAAATGAGCCCTTAGCTATCCTTCTTTTACTGGCAAACCCAAGGAGAATTGATATAAGTAAAAGTAATCCAACGCCGATGATGGACAACACCACTATTGTTGTAGTGGGTTTTGGCATGTCAAGATATTGTATTGGGTTCATTCTTTCCACCCCCTTGTTATAATCCATGTTCCAATGAATGTCATGAGAAACAGCCCGATGATCAATGCCCACCAGACATACCACGGTGCCATCAGAACTGATGGATCAGGCAGCTGCACTGGCGGTGGCGTAATAGGTTGAGTTGGTTGCATAAATAACCCTCCTTTTTTATTTTTTTAAAAATTTTTAGATTAAAGTTCAAATCACCCCCTTTCTGATAAGATTTTTACGAAACAAAGCAAAACTCCTTGAGGCATCTATTTTTTGTATACAAATTTTTTGATTATTTCTTTTATAGAAACCCCCTTTCCCCTTTTTAAGCCCCTTTTTCTTTATAAGGATACCTTTATAATCAAAAAAGTCAACAAAAAATTGATATTAATCACATTTTTTGTGTACAATTCAAAGGAAATGCTTGAAATTAAAGGAAAAATAAAACATTCATCTCTTTAAAAATTAATGTTTAAACAATCTCTGTCCTGTAAACACCATAGTGACATTTGATTCATTGCATGCCTCTATTACCTCATAGTCCCGCTCTGAACCCCCTGGCTGGATTATTGCCGTTACCCCTTCCTTTATGGCAGCATCTACACCGTCTCTGAATGGGAAAAACCCGTCAGACACAACAACAGAACCTATAAGACCTGCCTTTTGTCTGTTCGTGTATTCTTCAATGGTCTTTAGCTCCTCAATTTTTCTCAATCCTTTTTCAGCCTCAAGCTTATACTCTGCATAAGAAATACCATACCTTTTAAATACCTCGAGGTCTTTAAACTTCTTATATGCCTTGAATATGGCAATCTCCACTACACCTACCCTATCCTGCTCCCCAGTGCCTATGGCAACAGTTGCCTCATCCTTGACAAAAAGAACAGAGTTTGAACTTACCCCTGTCTCTACATACCAGCCAAAGAGCATGTCCTCATATTCTCTTTCTGTAGGTAATCTTTTTATCTTATACGTGTTACCTTTATAAACGGCTTCTGCTGGCTTTAAATCTTCCTTTGATTTTATCCTGAAGGGCTGGGATTCCTGAATGATTAGACCTCCGTCTATAAGGGATTTAAAATCGATGTGTCTTATAAATTTTAGTTTATGCAATGCCTCAATGTTTTTTATCTTGAGCATCCTCAAGTTTTTCCATTTTTTTAATATATCAACTGCCTTTCCTTCAAACTCCGGTGCACACACCACTTCAAAATAATAGGGCAATAATTCTTTTGCTGTTTCTTCGTCAAGAGTTTTTGTAAATACAACACAACCGCCAAAGGCAGCGATGCGGTCACAGGAGAATGCCTTTATAAATGCCTCAGCACTCGTTGAGCCATATGCAACACCGGAGGGATTATTATGTTTCATAATGGCACAGGCAGGCCTTTTATCGAGGTATTTCAAAATATTTAGTGCATTATCTACATCCGTTAAGTTTATCTTGCCAGGATGTTTTCCTACCTGTATCATATCATCTTCTGTAATGGCGCTTGTAAGTTTTATGTCAGTATCAAAAAAATGCACATCACCCAAAACAATATTACCGTTTATAAGTTCATACATAGCAGCAGGTTGGTCAGGGTTTTCTCCATATCTTAAACCCCTTTCCACATTGCAGCCTTCATCACTATCATATATATTCCACATCTTCTTTTTATATACAAGCACCTGGCCATCGAAGTCTATTTTTATAACATTCGGAAAATTATCCTTTACAATCTTCTTATACATCCTTTTTATATCTTCCATACGACCTCCATAGAAACCAATTTTTTAATTTTTTTACATCACACTATTCACATTAACAATTCGATGATTTTTTCACATACAGTTTCTACATCAAGACCTTCGTATTTATAAGCCTCTTCTGAATCACCGGAGACGCCATAGTTCTTTACACCAAAGGATTCAAACCTACCCTTATAATGCTGTTTTAAAAGATATAATGCAAGAAACGGTGCTATACCTGTTCTTATATTATGGTCTTCGTAAGTTATGATTGCAGGCAGTTTTAATGCCTTTTTCATGACATCCTCATCTATTTCGTCTACACAGGCCATATTCACAATCATAAGGGTTTTACCCTTTTTTAAAAGTCTTTCCCTGATTTGGATTGCCTTTTGCACCATTGCCCCATAAGTAATAATGGCACCGTCATCTCCATCCCTTATTATATCCATTTTACCATATACAAATTCATACGCTTCATCAAAAAAGATACTACCATTCTCTTTTAAGATGATATCCCAGCGTGACCTTCCTGTTCCTAAGATAAAATTCCCTTTTGTCTTTGCAATAAACCTTGTTACCCTATCTACCTGATTTGGGTCACAGGGTATAATTGTTCTGAAATGATAGAGGTTTTTAGCCAGGCCTATGTAATTTATACACTGGTGTGTCTTTCCATCCTGGCCCACATCAAGACCTAAATGGGTGAGTATTAATTTTAAATTTGTGCCGTTTATATCGTTCAATCTATGCTGGTTAAAGGTTTCTTCAATACCAAATACACCAAAGTCTGCAAAAAAACATAATATTCCGGTAGTTGATGCAGCACCTGCAATGGTAGCAGTATTGTGCTCTTGAATACCGCCCTGAAAGAAATGGTCAGGATAAGCCTTTGCAAAATCATTTGTCTTTACAGAGCCTGCCAGATCACAGTCAAACACACAAATGTGTTTCCCATTCTGTATATTCAGGTCTGCTAAATCTTTTAGTGCGTTTCCAAAGGCAGTCCTGTTATCCACTTTATCATCCAATGTGTATATCCTTGGTTTTCCTGTATCAATCTCGCCTGTTGCTTCATCGGGCCTTGTGGGTATAAAACTCCATCTTCCTTTTCTAATTTCCCTGTAGTAATCAAGCCTGTCTTCTATGGAAAGTATTGAAACTGCCTCTTTATATTCATTTGTATTTAGAGGACTGCCGTGATATTTTTCCTTGTGTTCCATAAAACCAATGCCAAACCCCATTATGGTTTTTGCAAGGATACATGTAGGATTATTTGTATGCCTTGCCTTTTTCAATGCTAAATATATCTCATTGTAATTATGACCGTTTATCTCTATTACATCCCATCCATCGGATAAATAATTCTCTGCAATGTTTTGAGGCATTACATTGTAAATGTTTCCACTTATCTGAAGATTATTATAGTCTATGATAACGGTAATGTTATTGAGCCCGTATTTTTTTGCAAACCTTCTTGCCTCGCTGATCTGACCTTTCTGCTGTTCCCCATCGCCCATAGTAACATAGATATGGTTATCAATCTTTTTTATCTTCGATGCAATTGCAAAACCGCAACCTGCAGATAGACCTTGACCGAGATTGCCTGTAGACCAGTCTATAAACGGAATACCCTTTACAACATGGCCTTCAAAGGGACTACCACCTTTTCTGAAAAATGCGATTACCTCATCGTGAGGAAGATATCCTAACCTTGCAAGGGCTGAATAGACACCAGGGGATGTATGACCATGACTTATAATGATTCTGTCCCTCTGTCTGCTCTTTAACTCGGCAAAAGAAAAGAGTACAAGGTATATATCAAGGGACGATATAGACCCTCCAGGATGCCCTGATGCAGCAAGGGTTGTCATGGTTATGATATCGCCTTTTGCAAGCCTTGAAAGTTCTTGAAATTTTTTTATTTCAGCCTCTGTGAGACTATCTCTCTCAAATGCCATCCCTTCCTCCTTTGAAATAATCGCAGTCTTCTTGCAATAAACATCTTTTGCACTCCGGTCTTCTCGCCTTGCATATGTATCTGCCGTGTAAGGTTAAAAGTAGCGATAAATCTGTATAGTCTTTTTCTTTTACTTTTTTTCGCAAATCCATCTCAATCTTTTCAGGGTCTTTTTGCTTCGTAAGCCCTATCCTGTTAGAAAGCCTTATGACATGGGTATCCACAATAATGGCAGGCCTTTTGAATGCAACACCTACAATCAGATTTGCTGATTTCCTTCCGATACCTTTAATCGTTGCAAATGTATCTATATCATCGGGGATATTGCCGCCAAACCTTTCTTTTATCTCTTTCACGACATTTTTTATAGCCCTTGCCTTATTTCTGTAAAATCCCGTTGGTTTTATGTCCTCTTCCAGTTCCTCAATGGAAACGTTTAAATAATCATCTAAAATTTTATATTTTTTAAAAAGGTCTTTTGTTACTTTGTTTACCCTTTCGTCTGTGCATTGGGCAGAAAGTATGGTGCTTATGGTAAGTTCCAGCGGGTTAGTGTAGGTAAGTTCAATCCTTGCATTACCGTGCATTTTTTTAAGTTTTTCCAAAATGGAACTTATGTCCTTTTCCAAATCATATCCCCTTTAATCTTTTAAGGTGAAGCAAGGTATCCTTTATATCATTTAATGTTTTTGCATTCAATACATCTTTGTTTTCGAGCCAGCCTTTCCTTGCAATGCCCACACCATAGAAGATATCATAAAAACCATCTGACGAATGGGCATCGGGATTTATAGAAATTAATACCCCTTTTTCTTTAGCATATTTCAGATATCTCCAGTCTAAATCAAGCCTGTATGGACTTGCATTTAACTCGATTATAACATGGTTTTCTGCACAGGCGTCTATGATCCCCTTTAAGTCTACTGGATAACCATCTCTTGAAAGGAGAAGCCTTCCTGTGGGATGGCCCAGCATTGTTGTATATGGGTTTTCAATGGCCTTAATGAGTCTTTTTTCCATTTCGTCCCTTTTCATATGAAAATTCGAATGAATAGAGGCTATGACAAAATCAAAACCTCTAAGAATCTCCTCATCGTAATCGAGGCTGCCATCAGCTAAGATATCGCTTTCAATGCCCTTGAATATGTAAAAGTCATGGTTTTTTTTATTTAGGCTATCTATGAGCTCCCATTGCCTTAAAATATCATCAGTTTTCAATCCTCGCGCATAATATGCACTTTTACTGTGGTCTGAGATACCAATATAAGACATACCCATTTCTTTTGCCTTAATGCCCAGTTTTTCTATTGTGTCAATGCCGTCGCTGAAGTCTGAATGGATGTGAAAAATGCCCTTTATGTCTGACACGTTTATAATTTGAGGTATCTCTTTTTTCATTGCAGCCTCAACCTCACCCATATCTTCCCTTAATTCAGGAGGAATGAACTGCAATCCTAAAAACTCATAGATTTCTTCTTCGGAACTACATTTTATAAGGTTTTCTCCTTCAAAAAGACCGTATTCATTTAGTTTTAAACCCTTTGCCTTAGATATGGACCTCAATCGCACGTTGTGTTCTTTGCTTCCGGTAAAATACATAACAGCATAGGGGAATGAGGTCTTTTCTACAACCCTTAAATCTGCTTCAATCCCGGTCTTCAGCCTACACGATGTCTTTGTATCGCCTGTTAAAAGCACCTCTTCTATCTCAGGCAAGGTTACAAAGAATTTTGTTACAGGTTCGTGCTCATTGGCAGCCACAAGGATATCTATATCCTTTACCACCTCTTTTCTTCTTCTTATGCTACCGCAGACCTCTATGTTTTCCTCCAATATAATCTTTGATAATTTATCTTTTATTGCCTGCGCCTGTGGATATGCATCTCCTAATAGGTATTCCCCTTTATGTCTTTTTAAAAATTCAATGCCCTTAAGTATCTTTTCCTGGGTCTTTTCTCCAAAATTTGGAAGTGTTATTAGTCTATTTTCCCTGCAGGCATATTCAAGTTCGCCTAAATTGGTGATACCCAGTATATCGTATAAAACCTTAATCTTTTTTGGACCAAGGTTAGGCACTTCCAATAGCTCAAGTAATGAAGGAGGAATCTCTTTTTTAAGATTTTCAAGGTATTCGATAGAACCTGTTTTGACATATTCTTCTATCTTTGAGGCTATAGCATCGCCTATACCTTTTATCTTTTTTAGTTCCTTATTTTTTATTACAGTGTCTAAATCTTCAATGCCTGATATAACCCTTGCCGCATTGTAATATGCCTTTGATTTAAAAGGGTTTTCCCCTTTTATCTCAAGAAGCGCCCCGATTTCATTGAGTATATCTGATATGATTTTCACATGCATAAACCTATTATTTCCGATGATAAAAAAAATGTCAACAGGGTAATATAAAAGCCATTCTAAAACAAAATTTCCTTTTTTTAGCCCATAGGCCTATAAATGTTTATTTAAGTTGCTCCTAACCACCGAAATTTAAAAATTTTTTTAATTTATTTTCTTTAATGGATTTGGTATTTGGTTTTGCTTTTGATAGCTATGTTGTGTTATATCTTTCTTATGCATGGGCTTAAAGATTTCATAGACATACTCGAAAAAGAAAACGAATTAATTAGACTAAAAAAACCTGTTTCAAAAGATTTAGAGATAACAGAGATTACAGACAGGATTTGTAAGGCAACACCGGATAAGAATAAGGCCATTCTATTTGAAAATGTAGTGGGTTATGACATCCCCATTGTAACAAACATTTTTGGCAGCGAGAAGAGAATCAGTCTTTGCTTTGGAGTTAAAAAATTAGAAGAACTTAATAATAAGATAACTGGACTTCTAAAATTTGATTTTAAAGGCAGTATCTTTGAGCTTTTAAAAAGAGGTGGGGAATTATTCAATCTATTTAAATCCTTTTCCTCTGAAAAAATTGTAGATAGACCTGCCTGCCAGCAGGTTATATTTAAAAACAACTTTTCCCTCAATGCATTACCTATACCCCATATATGGCCAAAAGACGGTGGCCGTTATATTACACTGCCTCAGGTAATCACCTGCAATCCTGAAACAGGGAAAAGAAATGTGGGCATGTATAGACTACAGGCAATGGACGATAAGACCCTTATAGTCCACTGGCAAAGACACAAACATGGAAGAGAGCACGAAGACAAGGCAAAGGAATTAAATATACGGTATATTCCCTCTGCCATAGTCATAGGTGGTGATCCACTTTGTATATGGGCTGCATCAGCACCATTATCCCCGGAAATGGACGAATATGGGTTGGTTTCTTTTTTTAGAGGCAAGCCTTTGGAGATGGCAAAATGTATAACCCAGCCCCTAAGTGTTCCCGCACACGCAGACATTGTAATAGAGGGCTACATTGATATAGAGGATATGAGAATGGAGGGGCCCTTTGGTGATCATACAGGTTATTATACACCTCAGGCTTTGTTTCCCTCATTCCATATAACAGCTATAACTATGAAGAAGGATCCAATCTATCCAGCAACGATTACCGGTATACCGCCTATGGAAGATTTCTGGATGGGAAAGGCAGTGGAAAGATTGGCCCTTCCCTTTTTAAAGATGACACTTCCTGAAATACAGGACATAAATATGCCTTCCTTTGGAGTGTTTCACAATCTATTAATAGTTTCCATTAAAAAAAGGTTTCCCGGTCATGCAAGGAAGGTAATAAATGCCCTATGGGGTATGGGGCTTATATCTTTAACAAAGGCTATTGTTGTTGTAGACCATGATGTGGATGTCCAGGACCTATACAGGGTAGGCTGGTATGTGTTGGGAAATGTAGACTGGCTAAGGGATACAATAATTATGGAAGGCCCTGTGGATCAGTTGGACCATGCAACTGATAAGGATTCCTTTGGCGGGAAGATAGGGATTGATGCAACGAGGAAATTCAAAGAAGAAGGCTATAACAGACAATGGCCAGAAATTGTAAAGATGGATGAAGAAGTAATCAAAAAGGTAGATATAGATTGGGAAGCAGCAGGTATCTTTTAAACAACCTTAAATCCATCTTTCTATTCTTGCAGATGATAAAATTTGAACACACGATCTTTGCCCTTCCCTTTGCATATATAGGTGTGTTTCTTGCAGCAAAGGGTTTTCCCGATGTTAAAAAATTTTTCCTCATTACCATTGCCTTTAGTGCTGCAAGGACTTATGCCATGACCTTAAACAGAATTATTGACTTAAAATACGACAGCAAGAACCCGAGAACCAGTGAAAGACATCTTGTTAAGGGTATTGTCAGAAAAAAAACAGCCATATACGGTGTACTTATCTCTTTTATCGTTTTTGTCATAACTGCCTATGCCCTTGGCCCTTTACCTTTTATCCTTACCCCTGTAGCCCTTTTCTTTCTTTCCTTTTATCACATCACAAAAAGATTTACATACTTTTCCCATTTCTTCTTAGGTTTAACAGATGGGCTTGCACCAGCAGGTGCCTGGGTGGCCATCCGTGGGTCTTTTTTTACTTTGTCAGACCAGCCGGCATGGATATTGATTTTTATTGTCACATTCTGGATCGCAGGTTTTGATATACTATATCAGTGTCAGGATATTGAATTTGACCGAAAAGAAGGCCTCCACACGATACCATCAAGGTTTGGGACAGAGATGGCATTAAAAATAGCGCGATTATGCCATATTATTATGTTGTTAGGCCTTGTTTATCTTGGTTTTTTTCTCAATTTCAATATCTTTTATATAATCTCCCTTGTAATCTCTACAGTATTACTACTAAAAGAACACAGCCTTATTTCTCCCCATGATTTATCAAAGCTCGATATGGCCTTTTTCAACATGAATGGCTATATTAGCATCATAATATTTTTAGGAATTATGCTGTCCATATTTACAAATAGGGGTTACTTATGAAAAAGATCGTAGTTTTCTTTCTTTTGTTTTTTTGTTTTTCTCCATTTGCCTTTGCACAGCCAAAAAACACCATCAAGGTAGGCATACTTCCCATACTCGATTCCCTGCCAATATATGTAGCTTTAGATAAGGGATATTTCAAAGACAAAGGCATTGAGGTAGAGATAATCCACTGTGCCTCTGCAGCAGAAAGAGACCAGCTTATGGCAGCAGGTGCATTGGATATTATAATAAACGATCTAATTGCCCTTGCCCTGTTCAATAAAGATAGGATAAATCTTGTGGCCACAAGATATGCCATGTTGCCTCAAAAAGACCATCCCCAATTTTATATACTTTCTTCAAAAAAAAGTAAGATTAATCACCCCAAGGGGCTTAAAAATGTCCCCATAGGGATTTCAGAGGCAACAATCATACATTACGTAACAGAGAGATTGCTCGAAAGAAACGGCTTGAAAAAAGAAGAGATAAGGTTTATACCCATACAAAGAATACCTGATAGGTTATCTGCATTAGAAAGAGGTGAAATAGATGCTGCTACACTGCCTGACCCTTTAGCTATTCTTGCGATGATGAAAGGTGCTGTTCTGATACTCGATGATAGCAAAGAAAAGAGCTTTAGCGGTAGCATTTACTCTGTGAGAAAGGAATTCTTGGAGAAAAATCTTCAAGCCACAAAGGCATTTCTATTATCTATCAATAAGGCTATAGATGATATAAATAAAGACAAAGGCAAATGGGCAAATCTTGTTGTGGAAAAGAAACTTGTTCCCCCTGTTCTTTTAAATTCATTTAAGATACCATCATACCCAGCCTTTGATGTGCCCGATAATAGAAGATGGGAAGACATAATACAATGGTTAAAGGGCAGGTCTTTAATAAAAACCAGTATTTCCTATAACGATTCTATAAAGGACATTTTAAAGTTAAGATGATTTATATTAACGGAATCACATTTTTTTACAGAGAAGAGCGGCCTATCTTTGAAGATTTTTCAATGATAGTTCAAAAGGGTGAGGCATGGTCTATAATAGGCCCTTCCGGATGTGGAAAAACAACCCTTTTATACCTTATAACAGGGCTTCTGAAACCTGCAAAAGGAACCATTGAAATAGAGGGGACAAAGGTAGATAGACCAAGAAAAAATACAGCCCTGATACTTCAAGATTACGGCCTTTTGCCTTGGAGAACTGTCAGGGAAAATATAGAGCTGGGATTAAGAATAAGGGGAATTAGAGAAGACCAAACAGTAAATATATGGCTTGAGAGATTAAATATTAAAGATGTGTCGGAAAGATATCCCCATCAGCTATCTGGTGGTCAGAGACAGAGAACTGCCATAGCAAGGGCGCTTGTTTTAAAACCTGATATCCTCTTAATGGATGAGCCCTTTTCGTCTCTCGATGCACCAACACGGGAGAACCTTCAAAGCCTCATATTAGACCTTCAGAATGAACAGGGTTTAACAGTTATACTTGTGACCCATACCATAGAAGAGGCTGCCTTTATGGGCAGAAAAATACTCCATCTTAGTTATCCACCTAATAAAAACCCTGTTATTATAGAAAACCCTGAAATACCTCTTAACAGAACAGATGCTAAATTCATAGCCACGTGTTCAAGGATAAGAGAGACAATAGGAAATGGTTTATGGGCACAGGCCGTATAAATACAATTATTGCCTTTTTTGTTATTATCCTCATCTGGCATTCACTATCCATGCTTATAAATCAACCCATACTTCCAAGGCCCCTATCTGTTCTTAAGATATTTATCTCTTCCTTTCCAAAAGATTTGGGAATACACTTCTTTGCAAGCTTAAAAAGGGTTGTGATAAGTATCATATTAGCTGTAATAATTTCGGCACCGCTGGGAATACTTATAGGTCAGATAGGGTTTTTAAACCGTATTTTCTCTCCTTTCATATATCTACTTTATCCTGTTCCGAAGGTAGTTTTTGTCCCTGTTATCATACTTTTATTCGGTATAGGAGACGGTGCAAAGGTGCTTATGATTTTCATCATCCTCTTTTTTCAGATACTTGTTTTATCAAGAGACGCAGCAACTCACCTGAGACCTGAACTTATCCTATCTGTAAAGAGTTTGGGGGCAAAAAAAAGGAAGATGTTCTTATACGTCTTTCTCCCTGCAACACTACCTGCCATATTTACAGGGGTTAGGCAATCCATAGGGACTGCAATTGCTGTTTTGTATGTGGCAGAGCTCTTTGCAACAAAATACGGCCTTGGATACTATATATATCTTACAGGGAGCACCCTTTTTGACTATCCTGCCATGTATGCAGGGATATTTGCCATGGGAATACTCGGTTTTGGTCTGTATTTCCTAACAGACTTTCTTGAAAGAAAGGTATGCACTTGGAGATTCGTATAAGATAGTGGTTGGATTTTAATCATCAATAACCTCCTTCATTAGAGAGATTATCTTTTTTTCTGTAAAGGGTTTATCGAGAAAGAGATTTGCTCCAAGGGATTTTACCTTTTCCCTTTGGTCCTCGCTCATATACCCACTGGAGATTATAACAGGTGTAGAAAGCCCCATCTTTCTAATCTCTTTTAAAACTTCGTCACCTTTCATACCGGGCATAATTATATCCAGGACTATACAATCGAATAACTTATTTTTTAAGTGCTGTAGTGCCTCGTCACCTCTATTGCAGCATAGAACATCGATTCCCATCTTATCAAGGACAATAGAAAACATTTCACCAATAAATTCCTCGTCATCTACCACAAGGACCTTTTTCCTCTGTTTTAATTTTTCCCCATCTAAGGTTCCTTGTTGAAAAGCCCCCTTTTTCTCTTTCAGCATATCTCTTTTAATGGGTATATAGATAGAAAATTTTGTCCCCTTACCTATCTCGCTTTCTACCTCTATAAATCCATTGTATTTTTTTACTGTTCTTTCGACCCTGTATAACCCTAAACCCATATTTCTGCCCGATTTTTTTGTAGTAGAATAAGGTGTAAATAGTTTCTCCTTTGTTATACCATCCATGCCTTTACCTGTATCTTCAACGGAGATAAGGATATATTCTAAATCTCCAATTGTTACATTCCTTGTGGATACCTTTATTGTCCCTTTGCCCTCCATTGCCTCCTTTGCATTTATAAAGAGGTTTAAAAATATATGCTGAAATTCCGATTCATCACCCTCGATGATACAATGTGTTGCCTCTATGTCTCTTTCTACTGTAATATTTTTTAAGGTCTCACATAAAAGGAGTAAACTATCCTCTATAACGGTACGGACATCAAATTTATGGGAAGGCCTTTCCTGTTTCCTTGCAAAATTTAAAAGCTGTTTTGTTAGGCTTGATGCCCGTTCTGCTGATCTTTCAATGACTTCTACATACTTTAAAAGCCTTTCATCGTTATGTAAAAAATTTTTTAGCAGCGAACTATATCCAAGAATACCTGTAAGCATATTATTGAAATCGTGGGCAATGCCTGCAGAGAGCATACCCAAGGTTTCCATCTTTTCCTTAAAAAGGTTTTCTTCCTCCATTAATTTAAACTCTGTAATATCTTTCAAAATAATGCCTTTGAAAGTAGCTTTTCTTTCAGGATTATATACTGCATATTGGTCCACCTCGAATATAATCTTTTTATCGCCCATATTAAACTGAAAATTTCCTCTTACAGTAGAGTCTCTTTCAGAGGATTCTAACCTGATTTCAGGGAATAGCTCGTGTATATGAATCCCAGAATAAGGATAGATATCTCTGGGAAGCATCTTTTTTGCCTTTTCATTCATCCATATAACCTTTCCTGTGTCTTCTATAAAAATAAACGGATACGGAAGGTCATTGATCATTGAAAAACTGCTCTGTTGAAAATGGGAGGTTCTTTCCATTGCATCATATTTTCTATAGATGATGCCGAGTCTGTGGCAACATTTGCATAACAGGTCTATATATTTTATGGGTATGTCTTCTGTTGAATCCCTTTTTTTACCCAGCACTATAAACCCTTCGATATTAAAATTCCTTACCATGGGATAGATATAAATTATCTGATACCCGCATACGTTTCTATGGAGGGAAGGAAACAATGAATTGTTGTTCAGTCTTTCAATATCTGTTAAATAAATTTTACTCGTATCCTGATAAATACTATAAAAACTTTCCTGTATCTTACCTTCGTTTATGGATATCATAAGGCATGTATCAAATTCGGTCTCTTCAACAAAGATTTTCGGTATCTCACCAAGGGGGGATTTACTGTCTTCTAATAAGTATAAAAATCTCGAGAGCGCAGAGTATAGGTTTAAAAATTTTTCCTGTGTTGATAGCTGGGATTTTACAATATCATGCATTATCTGACTATCATCTATCATTTATATACCCCCTTAATGTTCGAGTATTGATAGTAGATTATCTGTCTCTGCAAGTAAATTTTCTTTTTCCTTGTTTAATATATAGCTTTCAGAAGATATAACCTCATCTCTGTAATAAAAGAATCTATCCGCTTCCTGGATGAACTTTAAGATATAATAAGATGTATCGTTTGTAATTTCGTGACTGTGATGGTGTTTTATGACGCGTAAAAAGATTTCGGGCAGTTTCCATTTTAATCCTAATATATAACCTGTTTCCTGATGGTCTATGCCGAATGTATCTTTTTCCATATCAGCTAAGGATTCTCTCTTTAATTTAGCCTCTTCTATTAGCTTTCCATACCATTCGATATGCATGAAAAAAACGATTTTACCTATATCGTGGAGAAGGGACAGGGTAAACGCCTCTTCTTGCTCTTCAATACCCATCTTCTGTAAGAGTAAACGTGTTGATAATGCAACAAAGAGAGAGTGATCTAACATATAATGGAGGCTGGTTTTTTAAAATGTAAAAAATCTGCAAAGATGTTTAGATAATAAAGACAAAATAAGATGCTCTTCAATTCCCGAACCCCTAAATTTATCACTGCCTTTTCAACGGTATTCACCGGCATCCCTATCCTGAAAAAAGCTGAGTTTGCAATACCTAAGATCTTGGAAGAAATACCTATATCATTTTTTATTAAATTGGCAATCTGGTTTATACTTATATTTTCCTCTTTTAGCATATTAAGGGCTTTTAAGATAATATTCGAATTTGAGGGAATAATCTTAAGCTGAGACGCAGAATGAATCAGAACCTCTTTCAAATTGTCATTGGGCATATCTTTTTGTATAAATTGTTTTTATAAAAGTAAAGAATTTTTTTCAATTAAAAAATTATTTTATTAAAATTTTATTCCATAAAAACATGCAAAAAAATAAGGATAGAAACAAAATCTATTGCACAAAAAATGCGGTATGTGTTATAAAAAACAGGAAGGGCCGTTAGCTCAGTCCGGTAGAGCAGTTGACTCTTAATCAATTGGCCGGAGGTTCGAATCCTCCACGGCCCATAAAAAAAATTCATTCCAATTAAACTTTCTGATACATAAGCACCACAAAATCTTAAACTTTAAGCTAAAGGTAGTATAATTTTTTTATTGTAAGATTTTTATGGCCAATAAGTTTAGCTACAGAATATATAGCTCATTTTTTTGTTAGCCCTTTCGCAAAGGTATGTCTGAAACCATAAAATAAGGAGGGTTCTAACCTATTTTATAGATTTTGTTAAAAGAAACGTTTGTGTTATTCATGACCTTTTACTATCAGGTATTTTTCACTATCCTTTAATATCTTTTGTTTCTTCTGTGATGTAAAAAACCCTTTTTAATAAGGTCAAAACAGGCCAAATAAAGCACTTATTCTTGTAAAGATAGAGGTAAAAAGAAAGATACCTACAAGAATCAAAAGGATGCCCAAAATTTTAGGTGTATATCTTGCAATAAAGTTATATCTCTTAATAAAATCAAAAATTCTTTCAAAGATAAACGAGCATATAATAAAAGGTATAGCCATTCCTACAGAATACAAACTTAAAAGATAAATCCCCTGCCCTATTTTATCTGAGGACCATGCAAGCATCAAGATGGAAGAAAGGGCAGGCCCTACACAGGGGGTCCAGCCAAGGGAAAAGGTGATGCCTATTAAAAAAGAACCGAATATACCTGCAGGTTTTCTATTTAGTTGGAATATTTTCTGTTTTTCCAAAAAAGGTATCTTTATTACATCGAGATAGTATAAACCAATAAGAATCAATGTAATACCACCTGTTTTAACAAAATAATCTTTATAATAAGAAAAAAGTCTTCCAATTAAAGACGATGCAAGCCCCAATGATATAAAGACAAGGGAAAAACCCAGTATAAAGGACAGAGAATGCATAAGAACGATTTTTCTGTATTTCTTTCCCTGGGATTGAATATAATTATCGTATGTTATACCACTGATAAAAATAAGATAGGAAGGCACAAGGGGTAAGACGCAGGGGCTGAAAAAAGAAAGCAAACCAGCGGTAAATGCAATAAAACCACCAATGTCCATTTTTCCCCCTGTGCAAAAACTTCAGTGGCTATAATATTTATTTTATGGAGCCATGTCAATGAAATATGCATCTATTGATATAGGAACCAACACGGTACTTATGCTCATAGCAAGGGTAAATGACAAAAAAACCTTAAAAGAAATCCTGGATGTTTCTACCATAACAAGACTCGGTGAAGGGCTAAAAAACACAGGTTATCTTCAACAACACGCTATGGACAGGACCTTTGTTGCCCTCGAAAGATATTTAAACATCACAAAAAAACACGGTGTTGATAAAATTCTCTGCGTTGGCACAAGCGCCCTCAGGGAGGCAGAAAACAGCGATGTGTTTTTAAAAAGGGTACAAAAAGACCTCGGTTTAAAAATTAGAATTATCTCGGAAAAAGAAGAGGCATATTATACCTATCTATCTGTTATATACGATCAAAAAATAAACTGTGACGAATGTGTAATCGTGGACATAGGTGGTGGAAGCACAGAAATAATAAGGGCAAATAAATTAGACTTTATTGACTTTATATCTATCCCCATAGGTGCCGTCAAGCTCACAGAGACCTTTATAAAACACGATCCACCCTTAAAGACAGAAATTATCAACATGAGAAGATACATAAAAGAAAATTTAAATGTATTGTTTAACGGTGATCGCTGTACCTTTGTAGGCACAGGGGGCACAATAACAAATGTGGCAAGTATAAAAAAAGGCCTCACAGCATATAAAAAAGAGTATATCCACGGCATGGCCATAACGGACAGAGATATTGATGGTGTTATCCAATTTATAATGCCGCTAAATGCCCATGAAAGAAAAAACATACCGGGCCTTGAGGCAGAGAGGGAAGATATAATCCTTCAAGGCATCATACTTTTGAAAGAGATAATGGAATATTTTTCTTTTAATAGAATAATCGTGAGCGCCAATGGAGTCCGTTTCGGCGTCCTTTTCGAAAGATTAAAAATCGAGTTCCTTTAATTCCCCTTTAAACTTTTCTTTAAATTTTTTCCCGACTTTGACAGTTATTTTCCATAATCTATTGATATTCCACAATTCTTTTTTTTAAAAAAGTTCATTTTGCCACTACAAGGTTTTTTGGATTAAAGATTTATGTCTTTTAAGATTGATAGTGTCTTAGGTGAAGGGATTTTAAAGGTTCTTAATATCTTTGTGCCTAAGTCGTCATATCTGGTTTTAAGGAGGTAGGTTTGACCACTGGAATCAAATT
>Ga0116168_1000185_pt1 | contig 64505 bp, 71 predicted proteins | sample AD_UKC129_MetaG_FD_89795 | JGI IMG/M metagenome (GOLD analysis project Ga0116168, IMG submission 89795) | Active sludge microbial communities of municipal wastewater-treating anaerobic digesters from Canada - AD_UKC129_MetaG | ecosystem: Engineered > Bioreactor > Anaerobic > Digestate | place... | reverse complement strand
TCTGTTATCGTGCTATCCTTGATCGTTATCATGCTAGAATTGAAGATGTCTACTCCGAACCTGTTCTGGGTTAGAGTTACGTTTTCAATAATCGAGTTGGTTGTATTGACCAGTAGTATCCCCTGCTGTGAATTTGAGATGCTAATATCCTTTATTGTGATGTTCGTAGCGTTCACTAGTCCAATGAATCCCACATCACCTGTGAAGGTCATATCCTGGACGTTCATCAGGTAGTATATTGGTTTCCCATTGACGCTGTTGCTTGTGTCAATGTCATGAACAAATTTAGTGAATACCCCCAGGTTGCGCGTATTATTTATGATACTATTGTTACGGAGCATGCAAGCCTCTGAATTCACGAGTCTAATTCCATAATAGTTGTTGATAACAGTGTTGTTGATTAATGTGCAGCGGTCATATCCATCGACTAGTATCCCTGCAGCGCCAGAACCTGTGGCTCCTTGTATAATGAAGCCCTCGACGCATGTGTCATTCGCATTTACTTTGATAACGTTACTGCCTGTATTGCTTGCAATGAGGTTAACGACCCCATTGGCTTTTAATGTTAAAGATTTCGTCAGGCCTATGTTTTCTGTGTAGTTGCCCTCGCCTACGAGTATAATGTGACCATTCTGTGTTTCATTGTCATTTATAGCATCCTGGATCCTATCAAATGTCCTATTAGTTTGCAGGTTCAGGACCCTTGCAACTGTTATGTAGCTTGTTAGTGTGTCCTCTCCTCCAGGACCCTTCACCGTGAGAGTTACAGTATACTCCCCGGGTTGTGTGTAAATGTGGGTTGGGTTCTGCTCGGTACTGTTAGTTCCGTCACCAAAATCCCAAAGCCATTCAGTGGCCCCAGTTGACAAGTCCTGGAATTGAACAGTTAATGGTACAACTCCAATCGTTGGACTGGCCGTGAAATTAGCCTTTATCTCCATTTCATATTCTACCAGTAGTATCTGGAGGATTGCCCCCATGCCACCGGAATCTGTTCCTTGTATAGCTGCTGTGTTGTTTTCTGGTCGGAGTCTTCCCGTAACATTGAAAACCTCTGGATATGATGTCTGGGAGTTCCCTTGCCATACCCCTGATGCTAGTAGTTGGTCATTAAAGTATACGTTTCCCTCGTTTGGACCCGCGTGGGTTGCCCAGGCATAATAGGTGGCATTCTTAACCTTGTTGGTGTCGATGGTGCCGTTGAAGTTGATGTATGCTATTGTTTCATCAGGACTTGTCCCATATGTTGAACCTAACAGTAGGATGTCGTATTCTTCTGCTAGGAATATTTGTCTCCTTGATCCCGTGTCATTGTAGATTACTAGGAGTGTGAACGGGTACATGCTGAGTGTGTGGGTCTGCATTGATGCCGGGACTGATAATGTTACGTTCACCACATTCTCCTGGTTTGGTTTGTAATATTCTGTGACATCATAGACTAACAGACCATATTTGTAATTAGCGTAGCCTCCGAAGTTTGACTGGTCCCAGTACCATCTTGTGTAGTTTCCTGGTTGGAATATGGCGTCGTTAAATTGTATTGTGAGGTATGTTGTCGCGGCACCCTCCCATGGTAGTGTGCCCTTGTTATCCCAGTTATATGGTGCATACAAGTATGCTTTAACTGGAATGGCACCGTCTGGTATGCTTGGTTGCGTGCCATTAAAGATTACCGTGTAATTTGACCATCCACTTGTTCCACTTGCATAGGTTGTGGCCGGCTGCGCATAATATGCCATGCCATACTGACCATCATAGACCTCCACTGTGTTAATGTCTGAGCCATTATAGGCCCACCTTTTCCCTTTGTATCCATTGTATAATATTAGGGCGTTTATTGTTCGTTCATTGTTCGCCTCATTAGTCTCTGGGATTTCATTGTATGGGTCTATGACAACCCTGTAAGTCAAGTTCTGATTATTGTTACCATAGAGCGTCTCTGGAGTGGCGGGTCTAATCGTAGGATCCGTTATATTACAATTTACTTGGCCATTGGGTCCTATGGATGGTATGGTTGCAGTTGCAACTAACACGTCATTGGCATAAAGGGCTAGTGTTGCTGGTGGTGATGTTCCCGTGCCATTGTTTCTGATTGTGCATTGTATTGTATTGTTCTCTAATACAAATGCTGCTCCACCTTGGAGACTTGCTATTTGGAACCTTAAATCTATGTTTGGTGTGTAGGTTACTTTCTGGATTGCTAGGATGATTTTGTAGTAGCCTGATAGTCCTGTGCCTGGACTTTTATGATATGTGAAAGTGTTTGTCTGGTTAACATTGTAGTATCCTGTGATGTTCCATATTTCATATCCACTGTAGCTTCCCCGTCTTTCGTATGTGCCATTTGGCAGATTATTGCCATTGTAGGTGTAGATTCCATCAACGCTTGCTGCATGGACTATCATCAGGGTTGCATCTTTGACTGTGCCTGGTACGGTTCCTGTGAAGTTTGTCTCTCCAGTGTAATCTTCGTCATTGTAGCTGCTTACGTCGTGTCCAAAGTTGACCCAGTATCTTGTCCCTGTTGTGCTGTCTGGTAGGTTGTAGGCTACTACTAGGGTTATGAGTTTTATGCGGCCGTCGTAGGATCCTGTGGTGCACACGTTAGCCCAGTTATCCCCCTTTTGTGTCTGGTTCGTCACATCATACCATAGGAGGTAGTCGCTTGTCACGCGCATCGTATGATCATTAACCATCAGATAAGGGTCGTTTTCATGTCCGGGGCCTAGGATAGCTGTGTTATTATTCCCGCCTTCGGTGGGGTAGTTGTATCTGGTGTATAGTGATTGGTTGTCTAGTAGTTGTCCGTTGTAGGTTACGTTGATGTATGTTTGTCTTGGTTCCTGCATGTGTCCTGAATAGACTAGTACGTATAGTGTCGCGTTTTTGATGGTGGCCTGGTCTGGTATTGTATAGTTGAATGTGTATGTGACATTTTTGGGGTCGGTTGCATTGAAGCCGTAGTAGGAGTCTACTGCAACGTCTCCGGTTACGTTGCCTTCTTGGACGGTTTCTAGGGGTTTGCCACCCACGTAATTGTCCGCATAAGCAGATCCCGTGAGTGTGACTGTTAGCACTACCATGAGGGCTATGAATAATATTTGTTCATTTTTCAGTTTTTTCACCCCCTTCATTTTTTCACGTTTTAATGTCTATAGAGGTTTTATATATACCTTACCAAAATAGTATTACTAGTTTTGGGATGATATAAAAATAGCGTATTAAATAAAGTGTGGATATTACTAATATTTGGTGAAAATAAAAGGGGGGTATTAAATAGTTTGTGGGGAACCCCCAACACATTCTCAAAAAAAACCCGATATCAAAATAAGGGACGCCCAGGACAACTAAACCCAAAAAAATAGAAGGTAGGGGGATCAAATAGAATCTTTGGGGATGTAACTACCATATATTCTAATTTTTTCCTTGCACCATGGACATTTACTATCCTCAATCCCATAATCAAGGATCCTATAAGAAAACCGTCTTATTAAAAGCCTCCCACACCCTGGACAATAAGTATTCTCATATTTATGACCCGGCACATTACCAATATAAACATACTTCACACCCTCCCTTTTAGCCTTCTCCACAAACTTTTCAAGTATTTCTATACTAGTTGCCGGGTTTGTGAACTTATATCTCGGATAATACCTTGTAAAGTGTAACGGCGTGTCTTCACCCGCAAACTTCAAATGATTTTCTATTATCCAATCCACATCGTCTTCATTCACCCCAGTGACGACAAGATTAACAACCTCAACATGAACCCCACTATCCAAGGCTATTTTAATGTTTCTCCAAATCTTGTATACGTCTATCCCGTCACAGTATCTTTTATAGGTGGCCTCCCCACCCTTTATGTCTATGTTTAATCCTGTGAGGCCAGCCTCTATCAAAGCATATAACGCCTCCTTTGTCATATAACCATTGGAGACATAACATCCATAGAGTCCATATTCCCTTCCAAGTTTGAAAAGGTCAATGGCATACTCCGTTAATAGTGTCGGTTCCTGGAAGCTAAGGCACAAACCATTATCAAGATTCTTTAGGGTCCTTTCTATAACAGCCTCTGGGGGCGTGTATGGGACTCCTAGTGGCAGGTTCCTTGAAAGTTGATAATTTTGGCACCATGGACATGAAAAATTGCAAGAATAAGTTGCTATTGTAAGGGAAGTTGACCCTGGCCAGTAATGGTAGAATGGTTTTATTTCTATTGGCCTGCTTTCCATTGCACTTAGCCTTCCATAGGTTAGTGTGTATAATTTGCCGTTTTTGTTAAATCTTACCCTGCAAATTCCTTGTTCTCCATTTGAGAGTTTGCATCTTCTTTCACAGAGTGTGCATTGGATCTTCTCGTTGATATTCTTGTAGAATGGACTGGTCTTCATCCAAGATTATTATATCTTGTCCTCCCCTTTTATAATGTGTGGGGGGGCGACGCCCCACACATTGGAGGGGGGGTGGTACATGTTAGGAGGGAAAAAATGGCAATTTTCTCAATTTTATCATAATATTTTATCAGTTCATATTACAAATAGTGGCTTATCTGATATTATATTTAAGATTTTCTATTTTAGTTTTATTAATTAGTTTGGGGGAGGGAGTGAGGGGACTATTGGGGGGATATCATCGAGCGAAAGGGATTGTTATACCACCATTTTTTTGGAGTGTCCCCTCAGATTGTATTGGCCCTAGTAGGGGAGGGAGTCCTCACCCTACTATAGTATCTCTTCATATAAATACATTACTACTAGAAAGTATTATTTTATGTATTAGTCCCAATGTTAATGGGATTCATCCATAACCCTGTGGGATGGGTAGGGTTTGGGACAACCCGAATTCACCCCCTGGAGATAAAACCTCTACTCAGCATCCCTGCTTTAGCTGGGCAAGTCTCGTCGTTGAAGCAGGAAGCCCCCCCATCATGGGGGTAATCCACAAACTTGAAGGAGGTGAAAAAGTCCACCTCTTCCAATTCCTGTGGATAAGATCCAAAAAAAAGGTGATGAAGTTTTTCTATTGATAAGAGCTTTATCAGACCCTTTTTTCAAGCCCATAATCCTTTAGGTTGCCCCTCCTGTTCCAGGTTTGAGGCCGGCGCTTTTCATGGCCTCTTGTAGGTTGACTTGCATTTCCTGCAATTTTTTCATAACCCTCTCTTCTTGTCTTTGTATGGTTTTTTCCCGCAATTTTAGGGTTTCAAGTTTGTCTGATAATTCTTCTTCTATTTCATCCTTTTTTGCCTTTATAAGGAGGTTGCCGGCTGACTTGTACACGTCGGCGTCTTCTTCAGCCTTTGAAAGTTCTTCTAGTGCTCTTTGGGTTTCCTGGATTTGTCTTTCTACTGTCTGTTTTTGTAGTGATATTGCCTGTGCTTGTTGCTGTAATTGTTGGAATTGGGCTAGTTGGTGTTGGATGTTTTTTGGAAGTTCCATAACCTATCACCTTTTTCGAGTTTTATTATATCATATGCAAGTTTTATCCATCTAAGGGTTGAGTTCATAGCAGCTCTAAATGCTGTTGAATCCCTTGATTCTATCTTTAAGAGTATCGTCTTATCTTCTAGTTTTATTTTCATTTTTGACCTGGTTGATGGTGAATTTTCTATTTCTGGTTTTATAGCCTCCCATATTATATGGGCGGTTTTCTCATCTTCTAGTTGTATCTGGAATTCTCCTTGGATTTGTTGGAGTTTCACTTTTCATCCTCTAGATGGATTTTCTTTATGAATATTTTAAATCCTGTTGGTTTTTTTCCATGGTATAATTCTAATATCATAGTATATTTGCCATGGGCGGGCTTCAAAAGCCAGAAATCACCCCCAGCACCCTCCTCAAATGGTATCAAATCCTTTAATAGTCTTATATCCCCTATTCTGCCTTTTATTTTCTTTGTTGGTCTTGTTTCAAGGCTTTTGGGGATTGCGGTGCTTATTGTTATGTATCCTATCTGTTGTCCCATTGTATTGTAGAATGTTATTCTGCTGGGGTTTCCATGTTTTTCGAAGACGATAGCAATTGTGGATTCATCGTATTCTCTCGCCTTTTCTAGGATTTCTCGGATGTTCATTTTCCCCCTGTTTATATAGGGGCATCCCATGGCCTTCTTGAGTTTTTGGCAGAATGATCTTGTCCGCTGTGAGGGTTTCCTGGAGGTTGTCAGTAACATTTATCTTGCTTTTATTGTCCTTTTAACTGGTGGCACTTCTTTGAATAGTATCCTGTAACGGCATTTTGGGCATTTGTTTTCCATGTATTTTTTCAGGTCGATTTGGGCTCCGCATTTTGCGCATCTGTACAAGTTTATTGGCCTCCTGTTATCCTTTTTATGTGGCGTGTTGCGGTTTTGCCCATTGGCGTGGAGGGTAAGTATGCTCCTCCTGTGAATGTTGCCCCGCATTTTCTACATTTCCATATGCCTGTGCTTATTCTTTTGACTCCGGGCCTGTCGCAGTAGGGGCAGTTGTGTTTCTTTTTCATTTGTTCTTCTATTTTCTTCACAACTCTTTTGGCTTTTCTACCGTAGCGTGGTCCGAATCTTCCTGTGATACCTACTTTTTTGGTTCTTGCCATCTTGGATCACCTTGTTTGTGGTATGTTTTTGTCTAGTTCTTCTATGAGTTGGGGTATTTTCTCCTTTGTAATGTTTATGGCTTTTAGGATGTCCTCTTTGGTTAGGGGTCCTTCTCCCCCTTTTTGCATGGCGCAGATTGTCCCGTCTGATCGCATTCCTATTGATAGTCTTGCTGTGAGTATTTCCTCCTCATCTAGTGATGGGTCGAGTATCATCTGGTCTCCTATTTTTGCGAATGTGCACATTAGCGCCGTGTCCTCGAGGGGTAGTGGTTGTGGGTTATCATAGTCTAATATTATCTCCTCTTCTTCTATTTTTGCTGTGGGGAGTTTCGTGTCTCTTAGGGCTGCTACTGTTGCTAGTACTGCTGCGTCGAATAGGTTTCCGTCATAGTCTATGATGTGCAGGTCTATGAATAGTAGCCATACGCTGCTGCCTTCTACTAGGCATAGTTTTTCCAGGTTGAGCATGTTGCTTTCTCTTATGCAACGGTCCACGACCCTTGAGAGTTCGATTGATCTTTCGTCTGGTGGTCCTGGTTCGAATGTTGGTGATGCCATTGGCAGTAGCTCAGAATTTGTTATGATGATACCCGTTCCTGGGGTGTCTGGGAATGGTTCTCCGATTTGGGGTTTTATGCCTACGATTAACTGGGTGTTGCCGAGTTTTACTCTCGCCGAACCTTCCGCTTTTCTTATCACTCCCGTTTCTATGAATATTTCCCTGAATTCGTCTAATGCTCTCCCATCAGCTCTTTCTTTTTTGTTTATGAGGTTGATTATATTCTCGCGGATGATCTCGGGTACTATGTCCATTTTATTCACCATATTTCCTTTTTAGGGCTTCTTTTTGTATCTTGTTTATTTTTAGGCATCCTTTTATGGCCAGGTCCAGTGCTTCTTCGAATTCTTCCTGTGTGAGGTTGCCGTCGCTTTGTAGTAGTGTTATTTCCTTGTTGCGTGGTAGGATGGCGACTGGTATGTCTGCTTCTCCACGCTTATCCTCTTCCTCTGATAGGTCCAGGACTATTCTACCGTTCACTTTACCCGCTGCACAGGCGACCACCATGTCCTTCATTGGCATCCCAGCGTCTGCGAGGGCTACTGATGCTGCTGTTATACCCGCGCATCTTGTACCCCCCTCTGCTTCCAGCACTTCTATGAAAACGTCTATAACTGATCTTGGGAATTTTTCCAGGATTAGGGCTGGTCTTAGGGCTTCTGCTGTTATCTTGGATATCTCAACTGATCTTCTGTCTGGTCCTGGTCTTTTTCTTTCCTCTACTGAGAATGGTGCCATGTTGTATCTGCATCTTATAACCGCCCTGTCTGGTCTTTGTAATCTTTTTATCTGAGCCTCCCTGGGACCGTATACTGCTACCAGTATCTTGTTACCACCCAATTCCAGGTATGATGATCCGTCAGCTCTCTCAAGTATTCCTGCTTCGATTTTTAATGGTCGGATCTCGTCTGGTGCCCTTCCATCTTCTCTCGCGGCCTCTGAGACCCTTTTGAATTCATCTGGTGTGATGATAATAATCACCCCTTAACCTTCTCATTTTTTATAAGTTCTATGAGGGTGTCTCTTACCCTATCAGTGAGCCCGGAAGTGTGGGCTTCCCTGTCAATCATTAATATGACCTTACGGGCCACTTTCTCCATTTCAGGGTCTCCTTTCACCCATACGACCCCGTTTTGTCCCACTACGATATCGCAGCGTGTTTTCTCCTTTATCATGTTTATCATGGACCCTCTTTTACCGATTAGACGGGGGACCTTGCTAGGTGTTATATAGACGAGGACTCCTCCCTTGAATTTTCCAAGTCCTCTTCCCTTCAAGCCTAGTTTAACCTTTTTAACCTCGTCAACATCAACCACCTTTAAGAGGAGAACATCGCCAATATTGAATATGTTCTCAAGGCCCCTTTTCTCTTTTCCAAAAACTTCTGAGGCTGGTAGGAAACCTGAATATGGGGAGTTTATGTCTAATCCCCACATTGAGAATCTTATATCTGTTATTTCACCTATTACAACATCTCCCCTCTTTGGAATATATTTACTTACTAGGGGTATGACGCTTATCTGTTTGTTCCTTATGGATACCAGGCCCACATGGGATGAACATATCTTATTATTCTCCTTGAATGTTCCTCTGCCAGGATAATAGTCGTTCTCTGCCAGCACTTCACCTGGCACTACTATGTCTTTATCCTTTACTAGTATCAAATAGTCATGCCTCCATTCCAGCTTGTATAGGAGGGAAAAAGAAGACTTATTTGAGGAGTTTTGTTTCGACTTGGCCGCCTGTCATTTCACTCATTTTCTGGTAGAAACTGTCCTGGAGTCCCCCAGGTATTTCCACGATAGCTATCCATGAGCCGTCCTTCTGCCATTCCTCTTCGATTATTTTACCAAAATTTGAGATAATACCATAAACTGGGCCGGCGGTTTCGCCGGGGATCTTAATGGCCACTTTAACCTTCTCAAATTTTATCGGTATCTTGGTGCGAATAGCCTTTAAGACGATGTTAACTTGCTCATCCACCGTCTTGAAGGGGTCAACATGAACTTTAGCCTCTTTCATGGCCTTTTCTATCCTCTTGGGTGGGTGTGGTAGGCCTGTCTGTGGGTTTATAGCCTCCCTGGCTATCTTGTTAACGATCTTCTTGTACTTTTCTTTTATCATCTGTCTTCGTTGTTCGGCTGTGAGTTGTATGCTCCCCTTTTTGAGTATTATCTTGGCGACTTCAAGTGGATCGTCAGTTTGGAATAGTTTGCGCATGGTCTCCTCGGATGCCTTATCACCCTTCCTGGCGTCCTTGAAAACTTCCTGGACTGCTAGTATATCCTCTATATCAGCCCCTGATTCGTCCTTTCTGAATTCAGCGGCTAGGTCAGGGTCCACGAGTATCTCGAATCTTTCACCGTGGGACTCCAAGCGGGCTATAACAGCATCTTCGAGGCTTACCATCCTAATTTACTCCTCTTCCTCCTTTTCCTTCCTTATTAGGAGTTCTTCAACATGGTCTCTTATCTCATCATCTGGTAGTTTCCTATACTTTTTATCCTTTGCATGGATTATTGCAATTTCAACACTCTCTGGTGTGGTTTTACCCTCTGTGGCCTCGTATATCGCATCCAATGCTAGGTTGATGGCCTCCTCTAATGTTAGGTCGTCACGGTATTTCTTCTCGAATTCTTCCATTGCGATGGGTCTTCCAGCGCCTATCGCGGTTGCCTTGTATTCTATTAGGGCTCCGCTTGGGTCTGTTTCGAATAGTCTGCATCCTTTTCCATTGACTCCTCCTATGATCAGGGCTGTTCCGAAGGGTCTTACACCACCATGTTGTGTGTAGAGTTGCTTCATATCACATATCTTTTTAGCCAGGCTCTCCACTCTTATGGGCTCATTATATGTTATCCTATTTATTTGAGCCTCTAGTCTGGCCTTTTCTATTATGGCTCTTGCATCAGCCACTAAACCTGAGGTAGCCGCGCCTATGTGCTCGTCGATTTGGAATATCTTCTCTATGGACTTCGGTTCTACCAGTTTACTTGTGGGTCTTTTATCAACCGCTAACACTATACCATCCTTTGATTTAACACCCAATGACGTCGTGCCTCTCTTAACAGCCTCTCTCGCATATTCCACTTGGAATAGTCTACCATCGGGGCTGAAAACTGTTATGGCCCGATCATATCCTGCGCTTTGAAGTGGTTGCATTTATATAACCTCTCATACATTTTTTCATGAACATAGTAAAAGTGAAATTTTTTTTGTATCATTTTTTTCTTATTTAGGTTTAATAAACTTTTGTGTTGCTGAGCGTATTGTACCTGAGATTCCGATGGTGTGAAGAGCAACCCTCCTATTATCATATTGGGATATGGAGGATAGTGCAGCCCTCACCTTCTCTTCTTCTCCACGCTTACATCGTATTATACATTTCTGTTTATAATTTTCACCATCTTTTATGGGCTCCCAGGCTCTTATAAGCCATGGTTTGAATTTGCTTGTTTCGCATTCTCCATGTAATCTGAGGCATGTGGTCCATATTATGGAGACTATATCATTTTTTTCTAGTGGTTCTTCGCTTATGATTTCAACTGCAAGGTATCTGTGGGGTTCCCTTAGACTCGGAGGGAGCATCTTCAATTTCATTAGACCCCCCCATTGACTATTTTCGCTCCGAGGACTATCATAGAATCCCTTTGCCTGTTGAATTCTATGATTGACCTTGGAATTGTTGATAGGGCGTCTATGATCTCGTCTTCTTGCATGTTAATGCATTTAAAAAGGGCTATTATGTCCCTTGGTGTTCTAAGGTCATAAGTTGATGTGGCGTTGCTGGTTATCACAATTGGGAAGTGGAATTTCCTGTGGAGTTTGATTATATCCCTGTAATATTCGAACAGTCTGGTGCGCACTTTCAAATATGATCTTATAATGTCACTGGTGTTTAATTCGATGGCTACATTGTTTTCTGCCGCGATCCTCGCATGTACGTGGTTTATCCCAGGGTCTCTCCTGTTCTGGTAGGGTCTTGTGAGGATGTCGACTCTGATGTTTTCGCAGGCTGCTCTGTTGATCTTTGGGTCTCCCCCTTCTACTATGATGATATCTGCTCTTTTCCTGAACTTGTCCACCTTCTTTCTTAACTGTTTTTGGGTTTCTGAGCTTATACTAACAGCCTTTATAATCTCAAAATCTTGGAACTCCTCTTCTAATCCTTTGAACGTCTCTCTCGCTTCTTTGTAGGATCCGTCAGGGTATGTGATGGCGGCTCCACTATAACCTAGTCTCTTGGCTTCTTTGAGTATTTTCTGGTCTTCTTGGAAGCTCTTACCTTGGATGTGCAGGTCATAAAATTTCATGTGATTAGTTTCTTGATGTTTTTTATCGCCACTTCTCGACGGGCTGGATAAGCTTCTATTTTAAGTTTTAAATGGATTGAATCTCCATGTTCTACCAGTTCCCATTCCCCATTGTATGCCCTTTGTTTATCCAATCTTAGGAACAGGTTGCCTGCCTCATCAACATGCCTTTCAATGTCCAAATCTCCTAAGAGTGGGATTATCCTCTCTGTGAACTTTTTTATTGTACCTTTGTCCGCGATCTTCCCTTTGAGGAGGGTGAGCGGGTTTCCATGGTGTCCTTCTAGTTCTTCCCTCCTTGGAGATGCTGTGGGTAGTATGTTCTTCAGTGCTTTGATGACCTTTTCTTCGTCTTCTGTCCCATGGACCATTACCCTATAGGATATGTTATGTATCATCTTACCTTTTCAGCACCCTTTCCCTTGTTTCTGAGGCCTCGGTTCTTTTTACCCTCGCTTGTAAGGCCTCTGAATACTCTTCCCTTCTGATTGCGGATCCAGTTTATCCTGGGATCGTTTTTTATGTTGGGGTGGTGTGGGTCGACCAATATTACCTCATAGTATTTGTATTTCCCGTCTTCCCATACCCAGTATGAATTTAGAACCTCCAGATTCGGGTATTTACGGGCTACCCTTTCTTCGGCTATCCTCTTGAGGCTTTTTTTGGTGGTTATCTTCCTAACACCCATCCTTTTAGGTCGCCTACCGCCCTTGAATCGGCTTTTTCTCATGCTCCCGCGTCTTACCCGCGTCCTCACGAGTACGAATCCCTTTTTTGCCTTGTAACCTAAGGATCTTGCACGGTCGAGTCTGGTTGGCTTTTCTATCCTGTGGATCGCCTTCTGTCTCCTCCATATGGGGGCTCTCTCCCACATGAGCTCTCTTACATATGATTCCTTTGGGGTTTTCCATGCTTTCCTAATATACTTGTACATTGACCTTCCACCTTCCCAATTCTCTCTCTTTTGTTCAGCCCCCCGGGCCACATCCAATGTGGTGAAATCCTTGGGGGGGTGAATACTCTAATAGAATAATCCATATTAGTTGTTAAAATAAAAAGTAATAGGGTGGATTTTATAAGCTGCTCTTATAAATACTTATCGCCTACTGGATGATTATTCTTCGAGGACCTCATAGAGTATTTTCATCGCCTTTGTGAATGGTGGGTTTCCTGATGTTAGTAGCACCACCCTTAACACGTCTACTATTTCATCCCTTGTAACTCCAAATTCTTTTATGGCACTTTCTATCTGTTTTTTCACTGCCCTGTCATCCGATTTCGCGGCGGTTATACCCAAGGCTATCAGTTTCTGCGTCTTATAATCTAAGACTTTCCCTGTGTATACTGCTTCGTTTAATTCGACTAGGGCCTTGTAGATTTCCGGGTAATCCCTTTTAGCATAGGTTACTCCTTTACCATAGAATATATCTTCTTTCATTTTTCTTGCCACCTCAACTATAATATGTTGTTTTTTGTATTATTTATTCTTTTTCCTCTGGGGTGGGGGTTTTCTCGGTTCTTTCTTTGAACAATTCTGATATCCCGGCTATCGAGCCTAGGATCCCTGCTGTTTCGACTGGTAGGAGTATCTTAGTTGCTTGTCCATCCGCGATCTTTTCAAGTGCTTCTAGGTATTTTAGGGCTATTATGTCATTGGTTGGGTTTCCCTCGTGCATGGATTTGAATATTGTGAGTATGGCCTTTGCCTGTCCTTCTGCCAGGGCCACTTCCTTGTATTTTTCCGCATCCGCAACCTTTTTTATGGCCTCTGCTTTACCCTCTGCTTCTAGTATGGCTGCTTGTTTGTCTCCTTCGGCTTTTTTGATCTCTGATTGTTTGTATCCTTCTGCTTCTAGTATGGCTGCTCTTTTCATCCTTTCTGCTTTCATCTGCTTTGACATGGCCTCTACGATATCCTTGGGCGGTTCTATGCGTTGTATTTCCACGCGGACAACCCTTGTACCCCATCTGTCAGTTGCCTCGTCCAATACTTTCCTTAGTTGGGCGTTTATCATTTCCCTTGATGTCAATGTTTCATCTAATTCCAGGTCGCCTATTATGTTTCTAAGGTTTGTCTGGGCGAGTTTTGTAACTGCCTGGTAAAAGTCAACTACATTGTATACTGCATTGAATGGGTCGACAACCTCGTAGAATATTACGCAGTCAACCACCACAACAGTGTTGTCCTTTGTTATGACTTCCTGGGGTGGTACGTCAACTACCTGCTCCCGCATGTCAACCTTTTTTATGGTTTCAATAAAGGGTATTATCATGACGAGTCCGCTTTCAACTGTCCTCTGATATTTACCGAGTCTTTCAACCACGCCCTTTTCATAGGGTCTTAAGATTTTTATGCTCTTATATGCGAGTACTAGGAGCACTAATACTATTATTATGCTTAGAATATCCATTGTGGATCACCTCAAACTATCCCCTTTTTTTCTCTACGATGAGTTTAACACCATCTACAGCTTTTATAATGACCTTATCACCCTTTTTAATCTTATCATGGGATTTAGCGCGCCATATTTCACCATCAAACTTAACAAGGCCATCTTCTATTACAATCGCTGTTTGTCCTATCAGCCTATCTGTCACAGCCCTCCTCTCTGGTTCCCCCGAAATCCGAGAAGCAAATGGCCTCGATATTCCAATCAAAACCACCGAAACCAAAAGGAATGCTATAAACTGGATCGTGAAATTAAAACCCAAATAACTGAGCGCTGCCGCCACAAACGCGCCAACACCAAACCATAAAAGAAAAAATCCACTTGTAACCATCTCACCAATAAGACACACAGCCCCAATAACAATCCAACTACCATAATCCATAATACTCCACCAACCAATAATTATGACCCACATCCCATATTAACCATTCACCATATATACTATTTTACTCTACCACGAGGGGGGCATGAAATTGGATGAAATCCTAGAAAAAATCGAAGAATTTTTTGGCTTCATACCAGAAATATTCAAGATCCTAGAATATGAACCCCAAATCCTAAAAGTGTACTACGATAAAATGGAAAATATACTATCTAATGACACGCTCCCACTAGTTACAAAGGAACTTATAGGGGTGGGGGCCGCGGCAGCCCTTGGCTCAGAACATTGCCTCAAAACCCACATCAAAGTTGCAAAGCGCCTTGGAGCATCCGATGATGAAATACTACTAGCAATCCTTATAGGGGCGAGCATGGCCGAGTCAACAGCACTTTCAAAATCCCTGAGAACATTCAAAGAGGAAATACTATGAAATTCATCCACCTGATATTGAAGAATCCATTCAGGAACAAGATAAGAAGTATCCTTGCCATCATCGGGATAGCTATTGGGATCGCGACTATCGTCGCCCTTGGTATAATAACAGAGGGGCTTAAAGAGTCTACACAGGAAACACTCAAGGCTGGTGGGGCTGATTTCACAATCGTGGAATCAAACGTATCAGACATGTTTCTAAGCACAATAGACGAAGACTACATCAACAAGATAAGGGATGTGAATGGGGTTAAAGAGGCTGTGGGCGTCTTAACATCAGTACAACCCGTGGAGGATACTCCATATTTCGTGGTTATAGGGATAGACCCATCAAAGATAACCCTAAGCCAAGTGAAAATAGCAGTGGGAAGAAGCATCAAAGAAGAAGATGAAATCATAATAGGAAAAGTAGCATCAGAGAAACTGAACAAGACAGTGGGGGATAAAATCAGCATAAAAGGGGAAAACTACAGGATAGTGGGCATATTCGAATCAGGGAACATACAAGAGGATGGTGGGGCGTTCATATCACTCAAAAAACTACAAGAGATAGAAGACAAGGAAGATAAAGTGACCATGATCTATGTTAAAGCAGAAAAAAATGCAAACATCGAAAAAATCAGAGACCAAATAGAAGAGAAATATGGTGAAAACCTCACAACCATAGCATCACTCGAAGACCTGCAAAGCGTAGACCAGGGCCTTAAGACAGTTGACGCTGCAAGCTGGGCCATATCACTCCTAGCAGTGATCATAGGGAGTATTGGTGTGGTTAACACGATGATAATGTCCGTGTTCGAACGTACAAGGGAGATAGGGGTTCTAAAGGCTGTTGGATGGAAGAACAAGAGGATCCTCACAATGATACTAGGTGAATCCCTGATCCTAACATTAATCGCGGCTATAATAGGATCTGTAATGGGCGTGACAGCCATACAAATACTCACACACCTCAACATGGGAGGATTCATAAAACCAGTTTACAGTCTAAATATTTTCCTCAAAGCATTTATCGTCGCAATCTTCGTAGGACTCCTTGGAGGATTCTACCCAGCATATAGGGCTACAAGACTAGAAGCCACAGAAGCCCTAAGATACGAATAAACGTGAGAAAAAATGATAATCGATATAAAAAACCTTAAAAAGACCTTCGATGATGGTAAAATAGTCGCACTTGATGGTATAAACCTCCAAGTAGAAGAGGGAGAATTCATCTCCATCATGGGCCCTTCAGGTTCCGGTAAATCAACACTACTCAATATGATAGGAGCCCTAGACCGGCCAGACTCTGGGATGATAAAAGTCGCCGGGCGAAATTTGATGAAAGAAAAGGATCTGAGCAGTTTCAGGGCCCGGGAGATAGGGTTCATCTTTCAGTTGCACAACCTCATACCCAACCTCACAGTCCTTGAAAATGTTGAAATACCAATGTTTGAAGGCCCATACGAGGATAGGATGGATGAAAGGGCTATGGAGTTGCTCGAGTACCTTGGACTCGCCGACAAAGCTGACAGGCTACCATCAGAGCTCTCCGGGGGTGAGAGGCAGAGGGTGGCTATTGCAAGGGCCCTTGCTAATGATCCGACCATAATACTGGCTGATGAGCCGACAGGATCCCTCGATTCAAAGACGGAAAAGAAGATATTAGAGAAACTTAAAGAGTTAAATAGGGAGCATAAAGTCACCATAGTGTTAGTGACTCATGATCCTCGGGTTGCCTCAATGGCCTCAAGGATCATAGAAATACTTGATGGAAAAATAGTAGGAGGATAAAAAACTGTGAAATTGAATGTTGCCTGGTGTATAACAGGAGCAGGAGACAAGATCATAGAAACCTACGAGGTTATGAAGGATATCAAGGACACCTACAATGGCAAGGCCGTGATAAAAGTTTTCATTTCCAAGGCGGGAGACCAGGTAGTTAAGTATTATGGGATCTATCAGGATCTTGAAGCAAATTTTGACCAGAAATGGGTTGAAATCAGTGCTAATTCGCCATTTCTCGCAGGTCAGGTGCAGTTAGGTAAATATGATTTTCTCCTTATAGCACCCTGCACGTCGAATAGTGTTGCTAAGATATCACTTAGGATAGCTGATACTCTCATCACGAACGCGGCTATAATGGCGCAAAAGGCTGGTGTACCAGTATATATCATGCCCACAGATTTTGAAGAGGGTACCACAGAGACCAGGTTACCGAATGGGAAGATATTAACACTTGAAATAAGAAGAGAGGATGTTGAACACGTTAAAAGATTATCTAGGATGAAGAACACCCATGTATTCAAGGATCCTGAGTACATCTATAAGATATTTGAAAGGTTAACCAGGGAATAGATTATCCGATAAGTTCTTGTATGGTGGCCTCGTAGGTGTAGATGGTCTTATCATCCTCCTTTATAATATCAAGTGAACCCGTGCCCCTGAAGTAGGCCTTTCTTTCTCCCGTGCCTGCGATGTTCATTGTCAAGGGTTCCATGTCCGCAAGTGACTCGAAGAATCCTACTATCTCCTCTATTTCACCTTTATCTGGGCTTTTGAATTTTATGGATAATGTGCCCTTCTGTCTTTCCTCCATCCTAATTATATCCTGGTTGACTTCAAGTTTCTTGGTGTTCACGGTAAAAACTACCTTTTCCATATCATCCTCCCCCCATCCTTGATATTATCTTCTTTAGCAGATTTAATCCTTGTGGTAAGACTATTATTAAAAGTAGGATTCCATTCATTAAAGTTGAATAGAAGAGTTGATCCATGGGATTTGATGGGGTTGAAAAGTTGGTGAAAAGTGATGGTAAAGGTTCATAGAATGATGAGGTCCCATCATTTACTATGAGTGCGCAGAACATGTTATTAGCGGTGTGGATGCCAATGGCTGTTTCAACACCATCTTCTAATACTGTGATAACCGCCACCACTAGGGCGAAGATGAACGTATCAATGAAAATGTTAAGATTACCCATAAGTGTTAGCTGGTTTCCCCAATGTCCAATGGCAAATATTACAGAGGATATTAAAATCGCTAACCAAGGTCTCCTCACAGACAAGTTCAAAGCTTGTAGTAGGTATCCCCTAAAGAAGATCTCCTCAAAACCAGCCTGAAAGAAGATAGTTAGACTTATAATAAAAAGGAATGGATAAGCCGCCGCATCAAAAGTGAACTTAATGTTAGGATCCGGTAAACTGAAACTCAAGGATAATAAGAGCATAGCAAACCATACAAAAAAACCCTTAAAGATCCTATACCATTGTAGGCGCTCATGAGCAGTTAAAACACTCCTAAAATCCCTCCCATGGATGAGGACCATGCAAAAAAATAGTAGTAATATTAAGAATGCGCTTACAATATTATAGGAGAGGATATCCAAAAACCCTCGGAAGAATCTTCCTATTGGAAAATGCGAACCTGTGAGATCGAATATTAAGCCAGCAAACCCAAATAGGACGTAGACCGCCACTATCCCTATGATCGTGCCTATTGAGATCCCAGGATTTGTTAATATGATGGTGAACAGGTATCTCCACCAATCATTTTTTCCCTCTCTTGCAAGTTGCAAAAATTTCATAAACTCATATCTCGGGGATGTTAACCAATAAAAATTTTGTTATTACACCCCCCAGGTTATGAGGGGTCTAGAATTTGTAGCCGATTTTCCTCAGGAACTGTTTTCTCTGGATTATGTCCTCTTCTTCTTCTATTCTACGTGGACTTTCACCATCTATTACTCCTATTATCCCCCTGCCCTGTTGTGTTTCAACTAGGAGGACTTGCACTGGGTTGGCTGTCGCGCAGAAGATGTTAACAACTTCTGGAACATCCTTTATACGTTGTAGCACATTTATTGGGAACGCATTCCTTAGGAGTATGAGGAATGAGTGTCCAGCCGCTATATCAAGCATTTTATCGGCTGCAAGTTCTTCCAGTTCTTCGTCATTGCCAACATGTCTTACGAGACAATCTCCTGAAGCCTCGGCGAATGCGATCCCAAATTTTGCATGTGGCACTGTATTCACTATAGCCTCATAGAGGTCCTCAACGGTCTTTATAAAATGGCTTTGGCCAAGGATGAAATTTATATCCTCTTCAAATTCTATCTCTACTATTTTTATCTCCATCAGAGTATCCCCCCAGGAACTTCCTTATTGGTAGGTTATGTGCAGATGGCCAAAATAATATTATTGGTTTTAAAACCCCATCATATCAAATTAACTTTAACTTATATAAAGTAAACTTTAAATATTGGGTGGGGGTGAATATAACCAATACGGGAGGAAAAAACCATGAAAAAAATAATACTAACTGCCACAATCTTCATTGCCATTGCAATGATAAACGCAGCATCAGCCGCTGAAGTTAACGGCCAAATCAAAGAAATATACAATGAAACAAGCGGAACCTACACCAGCCTAGATAATGCCATACCAGTCGAAAACGCGACCATAAAATTAAAATACAACGGGACAATCATAAATGAGACAAAAACAGACAAAAACGGCTACTACACCATAGGATTCACCCCCATGACCAACCCCCTCCAACTAGAGATATCCTATCTCACCTACAAAAAGGCCACCTACACCATCAATGGAACCTGCACAATAAACCATACATTCATGCCAGATATCGCCATCATAAGCTCAGCACCCGAGAAAGCAAAAATACTCACATCATTAGGCAACAGACGCATAATATACCATGACATGTGGAATCCCGCATCAGCAGCTAATGACTGGATACTAGAATATGTGAACTTCGCATACCTTGACATGGCAATGCCAGGCACAGGCTGGGGCGACTCATGGTACCCCTACCTACTAAGGAGCCCTGCAAACAGAAACTTCAAAATAGCAGCCGCCTTCGGGTACCCCACAGACACGGACAGCGACCCCTGGGGCGGCACCGGACTCCACCTCCTCGGGGGAACGCCAGAAGCGCCAGAAAACGACACACCAGACACCATTGAAAACACTTACATTGCAAGTTACTGGGCCCTTGCATCCGGATCAGCAACCAAGGAAAACCTTGAAAACATGATCAAATACATCTACTACCTCCTCGGTGAAACATCATACAATCCTGTTGAACATGGCGAGGGGCCAATAATGGCAGCGCCTGACTGGGGATTATATCATCCAGATCATGGCGTGGCAGGGATCATCCCCACACGAGACCAGATAAAAAATTGGATAGAAACAAACCCCGGACTACTACCACCATATGACAGCCTAAAATGGATAGATGAAGACTATACAACCTGGGCAAGTGAACAACGCTGGAACCTATACAATAGATTCGGGGAATGGTACAATCAAACGCAGAATATCACCGGACCATTCATTGTCGTGGTAAGCTATTCACCATCCCCAGTAGTTGATGCAATAATCAGAGAAGCCGAAAAAAATGGCAGAGCCGCCTTCTGCCTATATCAGGGTGCAACCAATCCACCCGTAACCTCATTCCTAGGAGAACTTGTAACTGGCAAACCACTTGGCAGAGACATAAACGCCATAATATCACTATACTCATGGTCCCTGAATTATGCCAACCTCCCTAATGGGGGCGCCCTCCAAGAACTCACAATGATGAACATTCCAGTGATCAAGGGCGTGCAACTATATGACAATTCAAGTCTCACCAACCCCCTCGGGGCACAATATGAATGGACATGGCAGGTTACAATACCAAGCTTCGAAGGCGTGTTCTCACCAATCCTAGTATCATACACAGACAATCAAGGCGAGGAAATCCCACTAGAAGCAGGTGTTAAAAAGATAGTGGACATCGCAGATAAATGGGCGAAGCTAAGAGAACTCGAAAACAGCACCAAAAGGTTGGCCATTATAGTATACAACTACCCCCCTGGAAAGGATGGGCTCACAGCATCCTACCTTGACGTCTTCCAAAGTTTACATGAACTACTCACCAAACTCAAAGAAAACGGTTACAATACAGGAGAAATACCATCCCCAGAAGAACTCTACACACTATTGATAGAATGCGGTAACAAGGGCACATGGGCAAAACCACTACTAGAAGAATACATTTCAGAACACAAAACCGTGCTAGAGGAAAACGGGCAACTCATAAACCTTGAAACATATCTTAGATGGTTCAACGGACTCCCAGGGGAACTAAAGGAAGAGGTTATCAAGAAATGGGGAGAACCACCCGGAGAGGTTATGACAACAAATGGGACCATAGTAATCCCAGGGATAGTCCTCGGGAACATCTTCATAGGGATACAACCAAGCCGCGGATGGGAAGAAGCACAAGACTACCATAACTCCTACTTACCACCACACCACCAATACATAGCATTCTACAAATGGATAGAAGAGGTTTTCAGAGCAAATGCCATGATACACCTCGGAACCCACGGAACCCTCGAATGGCTCCCAGGCCGCATGATAGGATTAACAGAGGAAGACTGGCCATTCCAACTCACGAACTTGCCAAACATCTACCCTTATATAGTCTCCAACCCTGGTGAAGGGCTCGTAGCGAAGGACAGGAGCAACGCGCTTATAATAGATCATATGACACCAGCAATGGTCCAAAGTGGCCTCTATGGTGATCTCATTGAAATCCATGATCTCATACACCAGTACCAGAACGCATTGAAAGTGGGTAACATGCAAATACTCCCTGAACTTGAAAATGAGATAAAGACAAAGGCTTCAAAGTTGGGCTTTAAAATTTCAGGCAACTTTGAAGAGGCTCTAGAAGAACTCCATCTGAGATTACATGAGATCGAAAATGATATAATACCCCTTGGACTCCATTCCCTCGGCAAGGTTCTCAGTGGAGAAGAGCTCATCGAAGAAGTTTTTACCATAGCATCTTCAAGGTCAGATCTTCTCGAAAATGTGAAAAGGAAACTATACCCTTCACTCACATTAAGCTATTCTGAAATGTCCACAGACGCATCCTATGAAGATGAAGTGAAAAATATCAAGGAAACAGCAAAGGAATGGATAAGGAGTATAGTAAATGGCACCATACCAGATGATATCGACGTTAATGACCTCCAATTCATAAATGATACAATAAATAAGATCAAAGCTAACAGAGAATGGCAGAATCTCCTAGATGCCCTGAATGGGTGCTTCATAGAACCTGGATTGGCAGGGGACCCTGCATGGAGTGATGTGTTGCCAACAGGCGTTAACTTCTATGCCGCCAACCCAAAGAAGATGCCTACAAAGGCTGCGTGGGAAACCGCCAAGAAGATCGTGGACAATCTACTCATAGACTATTATAAAGTCCATGGCAAGTTCCCAGAGCTCGTGGGCATGGTCATGTGGGGCACGGAACTATTACGGACAGACGGACTTGCAATAGCAGAATTCCTATACCTACTCGGTGTAAAGCCAGTTTGGAACCCTAACGGTGACTTGAACCCGGAACCCGTCCTTATGAGTCCATCAGAGCTTAAAATAGTAGTCGATGGTGTGGAGATACAGCGGCCAAGGATTGACGTTTTTGTAACAGCTGTCACAGGATACCAAGGTTGGATAGACTTGATGAATAGGGCTGTTGAACTGGCAGCTTCAGCCAATGACACCATAAATTATGTTAAAAAACACTATGAGGAATGCCAATCCCTCGACAGAGTATTTGGTCTAAGGGGACTTGTACTTGAAGGCACTGGAGTTTCAGATCTTCTACCAAACACTTCAAAATGGCAATTGACAAGTGAACTCGCCGATGTTTATCTTTCCAGGGTTTCATATGCCTGGAGGTCAACAGCCACCGGCATCAGTATACAGCAGAATAAGGGAACATTCCAATACTTGCTCAAAAATATGGATCTCATGACACAGAATCTTGACAGCACCTGGCGTTTGCTCGACACAGACGACTATTACGACTGGTTTGGTGGAATGTTACTCGCTTCAAGACAACTAGGTGGAAACCCACACACTTCACTCGTAGATATAAGAAACAAGAATACCATCATCACAAGAAGCATCGAAGAAGAAGTTGAATTGGAAATAAGGTCCCAGCTTCTTAATCCAAGGTACATGGATTCTCTCCTAGGTTCCCCAAGTGGTTGGATGGAATATGCTTCAAGGTACAAGAATGCATTCGCAATAGCCGTCACCAGCAATTCTATAAGCGAACAACTATGGACACAAATGGCTGAGAACCTTTTAACGCCAAGATTTGGCGCTCCAGGACCTTATGGGGCGTTCGCAGTCCAATCAATGATCGGATGGGTGCTTGAAGCTAACAGACGCGGGATATGGACCCCAAGTGACAGTAGCCTGGTGACAAGCCTCGTAGACCGGTACATAGGAATCGCAAACCAGTATGGTGTGGCTTGTTGTCATCACACCTGTGGTAATATTGTGTTTAATCAGTGGCTTGTGAGTGTTTCATCATTGAATTCTGCGGCTCTTCAAAAATTTGCAGGTGTTTTTGCAGCGGCTACTGGAGCGAAACTCGTTGTTCCAGGCGGGTCAGAGACTCCCGGACAACCAGGCGTGCCGGGCACCCCAGGACAACCAAGTCCTGGTTATACTCGTAGTCAGGGGCATGGTGTGAGTCCCGGTTATACTGGTGGTCAAGGACAGGCAGGTGGACAAACCAGTTCAGGAGCTGGAAGTGCTGCAGCCGCCACGGCTGAGGGTGCAGGGCCAGGACCATCTGCAAGGAGAAGTGGCAGGGTTTTTGAGGTCTCAGCATCATCTGCAGGGGGTTCAGGGAGTCAAATGCCATTTTATGCACTACTAGGTGTCATAGGCATCGTACTCCTCATAGGCGCCGGTTACTTCCTCAAAGGACAAATATGATCTCTTCTATTTTCTCCTTTTTTTGTTTAGCTCTCCTAAATCTGGGTGTGAAGACTCCATGATAATGTATGTCATGTGATCTACAGAGGCTAATTATAAGAAGATACCCTTTTTTATATAATGTGAATAATCTATTATTATTGATTTTCCTAATTATCGGGGTGCTGTTAATGAAAGAGAAAACTAAAGAGATAGGTGCAAGAATCAAAGAATTAAGAGAACTTTCAAATATCACAATAGAAGAAATGGCAGACCATTTAGGGGTCCCTAAGGAAACCTATGAGAAATACGAGACAGGAGAGGAGGACATACCCGCCAGCATATTATTCGAGGTGGCCCATAAACTCGGTGTGGACATGGGCCTTCTTCTCACAGGAGAAGAGGCTAGAATGCATATTTTCACCGTCACAAGAAAGGGTAAAGGGGTTAAAGTTGAAAGGCGCAAACAATACAAGTATGAGAGCCTCGCTGAGAAATTCATCCACAAAAAGGCCGAACCATTCATAGTAACCGTAGAACCCCGAGAAGATAAACCAGAAATGAACAGCCACCCAGGACAAGAATTCAACTACATCCTAGAAGGTAGTATAAGATTCTATATCCACGATAATGAGATAATACTCAACGAGGGCGACTCAATATTCTTCGACTCATCATACCCCCATGCAATGGAGGCCCTCCACGGTAAAAGGGCACGATTCCTGGCCATAATAATGTAGAGGTGACATAGGATGGCATCAATACTAGGAAAATTCGTCAACAGGATAGAATTTGACTCATATGAGGACTTCAAGGAAAACTTCAAAATAATAGTACCAGAAAGTTTTAATTTCGCCTATGACGTAGTTGACTGGTACGCCCAAAAACACCCACGAAAGGAAGCCCTAGTATGGTGTAACGATCACGGAGACGAACGCATAATAAACTTCAAAGAGATGAAAGAATACTCAGAAAAGGCAGCCAACTTCTTCAAAGAATGTGGGATAAAAAAAGGCGACAGGGTAATGCTAACCCTAAAGGGCAGATACGACTTCTGGTTCGCCCTCCTAGGCCTCCACAGGATAGGGGCCATCGCAATCCCAGCAACCCACATGCTAAAAGAAAAGGACATAATATACCGTGTAAAAAAGGTGGATATAAAGATGGTGGTCTGCATAGCCGAAGACGGTGTCCCAGACTGTTTCGACAGGGCACACGAGGAGATGGGTAACATCCCCCTCATAAAGGCTATTGTAGGCGACGAGGACAGGCCAGGTTGGACTAACTTCAGGGAAAAAGTCGAGAAGATGCCGAAAACCTTTAAAAAACCTGAAGATTATCCATCAGATGATGACATACTACTAGTATATTTCTCATCAGGGACCACCGGGATGCCCAAGATGATAAAACATGATCACACCTATCCCCTAGCTCATATAGTCACTGCAAAGTATTGGCAGAACGTCCGAGAAGACGGTCTACACTATACAGTAGCTGATACAGGATGGGCCAAATCAGTATGGGGTGGGATCTATGGCCAATGGATCTGTGGAAGCGCAGTATTCGCCTATGACTATGACCGTTTCAACCCCATGAACATGTTAGAAAAACTAGAAAAATATAATATAACAACATTCTGCGCCCCACCCACAGTATACAGGTTCCTAATAAAAGAAGACATTTCAAAGTATGATCTTTCAAGCATAGAATATGCCGTGACGGCAGGAGAACCCCTAAACCCAGAGGTCTTCCATAAATTCTATGAACAAACAGGCCTGAAACTCATGGAAGGCTACGGGCAGACAGAATCCGTCGTATCCATCGCCAACTTCCCATGGATGGAACCCAAACCAGGATCAATGGGAAAACCAGTCCCGTTATATGATATAGAATTAGTTGACAATAACGGGAACCCAGTAGATGTGGGAGAAGAAGGGGAGATAGTCATAGACACCTCAAAGGGCAAACCATTAGGACTCTTCGGCGGCTACTACCGCGACGAAGAAAAAACAAAGGAAGTATGGTACGATAACAAATACCATACAGGTGACACAGCATGGAAGGACGAAGACGGATACTTCTGGTTCGTCGGGAGAACCGACGACATGATAAAAAGTTCAGGGTACCGTATAGGACCATTCGAAGTCGAAAGCGCGGTCATATCCCATCCAGCCGTCCTAGAATGTGCAGTTACAGGCTACCCAGACCCTATCAGGGGACAAGTAGTAAAGGCTACAATAGTACTCGCCAGAGGATATGAACCATCAGAAAAACTCAAAAAAGAAATACAAGACCACGTAAAGAGGGTTACAGCCCCCTACAAGTATCCTCGTGTAATAGAATTTGTTGATGAACTACCCAAGACCATCAGTGGCAAAATAAGGAGAGTTGAGATAAGAGAAAGAGACATGAAAAAAGCAGGAGAACAATAAATGGAACCATATCCAGTAATCAATCCACTGGAATGTAAAGGATGTGAAAGATGCATACTCGCCTGTAAAGGTAAAGTACTCTTTATGAGTGATAAGATTAATGAGAGAGGATACCACTATGTAGAATACAAAGGAAGCGGATGTAAAGGTTGTGGAAACTGCTACTACACCTGTCCAGAACCCCACGCCATAGAAGTGCACATCCCACTCAAGAAGAGGAGGAACTGACAAAATGGCGACACAGATGGTGAAAGGGAACACAGCAGTTATCATAGGGGCCATGTACGCTGGATGCGACTGCTACTTCGGGTATCCAATAACCCCAGCCAGTGAAATACTCCACGAAGCCGCTAAATACTTCCCAATGGTCGGCAGAAAATTCGTGCAAGCAGAATCCGAAGAAGCAGCTATAAACATGGTATATGGGGCAGCCGCGGCAGGCCACCGTGTAATGACAGCATCATCAGGGCCAGGGATAAGCCTCAAACAAGAGGGAATATCATTCCTCGCAGGCGCAGAACTCCCAGCAGTTATAGTCGATGTAATGAGGGCCGGCCCAGGACTCGGTAACATAGGACCCGAACAAGCCGATTACACCCAACTAGTCAAAGGTGGCGGGCACGGAAACTATAAAAATATCGTGCTAGCCCCCAATAGTGTCCAGGAAATGTGCGACCTTACAATGGAAGCATTTGAACTCGCAGACAAGTACAGGACGCCGGTTATTGTGCTGGCGGACGCTGTTCTTGGACAAATGGCAGAACCCCTGAAATTCCCAGAGAAGGCCATAGAACATGAACCAGACACTAGCTGGGCGGTCTGCGGCAACAAAGAGACCATGAAAAACCTTGTAACATCCATATTCCTCGATTTTGACGAGCTCGAAGAATTCAACTTCTACCTACAGGAGAAATACGAGCAAATAAAAGAAAACGAGGCGAAATACGAATCTTACATGTTAGATGATGCCCAGATCATCCTAGTAGCTTATGGTATAAGCAGTAGGATATCAAGGACAGCCATTGACATCACAAGAAGAGAAGGTATAAAAGTTGGACTATTCCGTCCAATAACAGTATCCCCATTCCCAGAGGACGAACTATCCAGGTTAAGCGAAGACAACCCAAAGTTCATATCAGTGGAGATGAGCAACGGCCAAATGCTAGAAGATATAAGATTGGCAACAGGATGCAAGGACATCGAACTAGTCAATAGGATGGGTGGAAACCTAATCCAACTAGAAGATGTTGTAAAAAAGATCAGGGAGGTAGCCCATGGCAGATGAGAGGATCATCAAAAAACCAAAATGCATCCATGACATCTTCGAGAGAAAAGGTGGAAGCGCGCCCACAGCAACACACTACTGCCCAGGCTGTGGACACGGCATACTACACAAGCTCATAGGAGAAGCCATAGACGAACTAGGAATACAAGAGAGAACAATCCTCATAAGCCCTGTTGGATGCGCAGTCTTCGCATATTATTATTTTGACTGTGGTAACGTACAAGTGGCCCATGGAAGAGCGCCAGCCGTGGGCACAGGAATATCACGTGCAGAAGATGACGCCATCATAATACTCTACCAGGGGGATGGGGACCTCGCATCAATCGGCTTAAACGAGACAATACAAGCCGCCAACAGAGGAGAGAAAATGGCGGTATTCTTCGTTAACAACACAGTATATGGTATGACAGGAGGCCAAATGGCCCCAACAACACTTATAGGCGAGCCAACCATAACATGCCCAGAGGGTAGAGATCCAAAATTCGCAGGCTACCCATTACATATGTGCGAATTACTCAACAACCTAGAAGCGCCTGTATTTATTGAGAGAGTCTCCCTGGCTGATATAAAGCATATTAGGAAGGCTAAAAGGGCTGTTAAAAGAGCCCTTGAGATACAACGTGACGGTAAAGGTTATGCATTCGTTGAGGTTTTATCTCCATGCCCAACAAACCTGCGCCAGGATGCTGAAGGCGCCCAGAGGTTTATAAACGAGGAAATGGAGAAGGAATTCCCTGTTAAAAATTTCAGGGACAAGACCGATAAGGTAGAACCCATCAAACGTGACAATAGCGATTTCTCCAAAGAAAGCCTTGACAGGATATTCCAAGTAGACGAGTCCCTCCCAGAACCCGAGGACGACCCGGAATTCGAGGAAATAAAGGTGAAAATAGCCGGATTCGGGGGTCAGGGGGTGCTTAGCATGGGCTTGGCCCTTGCACAGGCGGCTTGCACAGAATCAAGGCACGTTTCATGGTATCCTGCTTATGGACCCGAGCAGAGGGGTGGAACCTCAAGCTGTGCAGTTGTAATATCAGGCAGAATGATAGGCTCGCCAGTAGTAGATGAACCAGACATACTAATCTCATTCAACCAACCTTCACTCGAAGAATTCGCCCACACCGTCCCAGAGGACGGTTACATCCTATATGACTCCACAACCATAAAATACAAGGGCAAGGGTAATATCATCGGCGTTCCAGCCCTTAAAATCGCGAAAAGCCACGGAGTAGAAAGGGCTGCTAACACGGTCATGTTAGGGGTTCTCATGGAATCAGGCCTCACCAAAATCTCCAGAAGATCATTCGAAGAGGCTATAAAATTCATATTCAGTGGAAAAAAGAAAATCATAGACATAAACTTGAAACTATTGGATATAGGGGCCAGATGGGCCCGAGAAAACATAAAGAGGAGCTTATAAAATGGCCTATAGGGGTTTTGCAAAAAAAGTACTCGAAAAAGAATCTGTTAAAATCGGTGACAAAATCCGTGTGAAAAAGGATGATATAACCTATGAGGGAATGCTACTTGACAGGCCAGAGGATGCCGATGACAAACACCTCATACTAAAACTAGATAACGGCTACAATATCGGAGTAGAACTAGAAAGAGCCAGCATAGAATTATTAGAGGAAGGTTCAAGGCCGAGGATAAAGCTCCCACCAGTCGATGTTGAAAGAAACCCCCAACTCCCAGACATCTCAATAATATCAACAGGCGGCACCGTAGCATCAATCATAGATTATCAAACAGGTGCTGTTCACCCAGCATTCACAGCAGACGACCTACTAAGGGCAAACCCAGAACTCCTAGACATCGCCAATATACGTGGAAAGGCAATATTTAACATTCTAAGTGAGAACATGCGCCCAGAATATTGGGTTAGAGCCGCACATGCCATAGCAGATGAAATAGAAGATGGAGCCCATGGCATAGTAGTGGCCCATGGAACAGATACCATGCACTATACAGCAGCAGCACTAAGCTTCATCCTAAAAACCCCCGTACCAATAATCCTTACAGGAGCGCAACGAAGCTCCGACAGACCATCCTCCGACGCACACCTCAACCTTATAAGTTCAGTCATAGCAGCGAAATCCGACATAGCCGAAGTCATGGTTTGTATGCACGCCAGCATAGATGATAAAAGCTGCCACCTACACCGGGGAACAAAAGTAAGGAAAATGCACACCTCAAGAAGGGACACCTTCAAAAGCATAAACACCACACCCATAGCAGAAATCAAAGACAACAAAATAAAGATCCTAAGAGAAGACTATAAAAAGAGGGGCCTAGAAGAACTCCAAATCAGAGACAAGATAGAACCAAGGGTAGCACTAATAAAAACCTACCCCGGTATAAACCCTGAAATATTAGAATACTACATTGACAAAGACTATAAAGGGATAGTAATAGAGGGCACAGGCCTTGGACATTGCCCAGAGGACCTCATACCCGCCATCGAACGTGCGAACGAAATGGACATCATAATCGCCATGGCATCACAATGCATCAATGGTAGAGTAAACATGAATGTCTATAGCACCGGCAGAAGACTGCTCAGGGCTGGTGTGATACCAGTAGCCGACATGCTACCCGAGACAGCCTACGTAAAACTTATATGGGCCCTCGGCCAAAGCAGCGACCCCAAGACCGTGAAGAATATAATGCTTAAGAATATTAGTGGCGAGATCGAGGACAAATCATCACTCAGACACTTCCAAGGGTGAAAAAGTATGGACTGGGATAAAATCGGGTTAAAGATGGGCCTAGAGATACATCAACAACTCGACAGCAAAGGTAAATTATTCTGTCCCTGCAAGTGCGAGTTAACAGATGATGAACCAGAATATAATATAATGAGGAGGTTGAGGCCCACACAAAGCGAACTCGGTAAAATAGACCGGGCGGCCTTCGAAGAGGCTAAAAGGAAGCTCAAATTCTATTATCAAGCCTATTCTGATCATACTTGTCTTGTGGAAGCCGATGAGGAACCACCCCACCCAATAAACAATGAAGCCCTAGAGACTGCTGTGACAATAGCATTACTACTCAACATGAAAGTAGTTGATGAATTCCACACAATGAGAAAACAGGTAATAGACGGGAGCAACACCGGCGGATTCCAACGGACAGGACTCGTGGCCACAGACGGTTACGTTGAAACACCCCATGGCAGAGTCAAAATAGAAAACCTATGCCTCGAAGAAGATGCTGCGAGGAGAATAGAAGAAAAAGAAGATGGAATAGTCTTCCGCTTGGACCGGCTTGGCATACCCCTCGTTGAGATAACAACAGACCCATCAATCAAAGACCCCATCCAACTAAAGGAAGTAGCATATCAGATAGGGCAGATACTCCGCAGCACCAAGGTTAAAAGGGGTATAGGGACCATAAGACAAGACCTCAACATATCAATAAAGGATGGTGCAAGGGTCGAAGTCAAAGGAGTCCAAGACCTCGACCTCATACCAGAAATCGTTAAAAGGGAAGTTAAAAGACAACTAAAACTATTAGAGATACGAGAAAAACTTAAAAAGAGAAAAGCAAAAGTTGAAGATAAAATATATGACGTAGGGGACGTATTCAAACAAACATCCTCCAAGATAATAAAAAGGGCTGAAAAAGTCCTCGCAGTCAAATTAACAGGATTTTCAGGGATTATTGGCACCGAACTCCAACCTGACCGGAGATTCGGAACCGAATTGGCTGATTATGCGAAAAAGAGGGGTGTAACAGGTCTATTCCACACTGATGAACTCCCAGGTTATGGTATAAACAAGAAAGAAGTTGACGCACTATTCAAGACCCTAGGAGCTGATGAAACAGATGCCATTATAATCATAGCCGATGAAGAAGAAAAAGCAAAAGCAGCCTTAAAAGAGGTTATAATGAGAGCCAGGATGGCGATTGAAGGCATCCCCGAAGAGACGAGAAAAGCGCTCCCCGACGGCAACACCGCATATCTAAGACCCCTCCCAACCGCCAGTAGAATGTATGTAGAGACAGACATACCCCCATTCAAGATCGGGAAGAAAATGATCAAAAAGTTGCAGGAAGAACTCCCCGAACTGCCAACAGAAAAAAAGGAAAGGATAATGAGAGAATATAATCTAAGTGAGGATCTCGCATCTCAACTCGTCAAGAAAAACCTTGTAGATGATTTCGAAAAACTAGCCACCCTAAATGTTGACAAAAAAATAATAGCATCACTTCTTGCCTATTCACTCCAAGAACTTAAAAGAGACGGACATAACATCGAAAAATTAAAACTTGAAAATCTAAAAGATGTGCTCAGATTACTAGAAGAAGGTAAAATTTCAAAGGACGCCCTAAAAGATATAGTAGCTTGCGTAGCCGATGAAAAACTCGAAGCCCTCGAAGCCGCTAAAAAACTGAACCTACTACTATTAACAAGGAAAGAAGTAGAGAACATCATCAAGGAGATAATAGAGGAAAACAGCTCATTAGTAGCGGAAAGAGGAATGGGTGCCATGGGACCCCTGATGGGACAGGCAATGAAAAAACTCAGAGGAAAAGCAGATGGACAACTCGTAAACAAGATACTCAAAAAAATGCTAAAAGAGAAAATCTAATGTTTTCATAATTTTTAATAATAAACTATGAAAATAGTAAATTTAAAAAAGAAAAACCATCTACTTTTTGTTAAGTATTGAACATCCATACTACTAGGGTGTTCATGATGAAAAAATGGATGCTACTACTTATCATAGTAGCTACACTTGCATATCCAACAATAATATTAGAGTCAAATCATGTAAAAGCTGCAGATATAGAACATAACACGATAAACCTCAATAAGCTTCTACTAGAGAAGGGATATGCCACACTTTATGATAAAACGGAGCTTATACCACCAAAATTTCGCACAAGCCCTGATACATGGCCAGACAAGATACCAACAAGTGATGTTGACGCCGAGGGCACCTGTACACATGTAGTTGACGGGGACACCATAGACGTTCAAGGAGTTGGAAGAGTACGCCTAGCCGCAATAAACACACCCGAAGAGGGAGAACCGGGATACCAAGAAGCAAAGGATTATGTGACACAAGTTTGCCTCAACAAGAAAGTATACCTTGACATCGACCCCGAAAGGTCCCTCGACCAATATAATAGGATCCTTGCAATGGTGTACGTTTCCAATGAAACAAATAAAACACAACCCTTAATGAATCAAACACCAACAACACTTGCAATAGAGAATAATACAACAACTCCCCCCACCACCAAAATGCCACCAACAGGCACCCCCATCACCATCCTAGCCCTCGGAATCCTAACAATACTAACAGGAATAGTCTATAGTCACATGAAAAAATAAACTCCAAATATACACCTAGAAGAATTATGGCACCTCCCCTCCCACAACATCCACCTTTCTTCTCAACTTTAGTTCAACATCCCATTGGATTATCCCACAACCTTCCCATCCCTTTTTACGGAATATCCCACCTTTCCAACTTCATCAAGGGGGAGAAGACCTTCCATCAAGGAAGATCCACAGATGCTAACAATATCCTTAGGGGGGATGTTCCCACACAATGGTGAATAGGAAAGTTTCCAAACCAAATGTCTCCCATAAAATTTTCAAACCCCATGGATAGGAAGAGAATGGGGAGAGCAGGCAAGAACCTGCTTTTGGACGCTGGAAACCCCTCATTCGATAAAATGGGGTAATTCACTAGGATAAGCCAATGGAAAAGACTGAAGGGCTGACAGGCCAACTCGTAAAGCAAGATACTCAAAAAAATAAAGGGGGGTTAAAGCATGGGTTAATGAAGTTCCCTAGGTATTCCATCATATACTCATTGTTCTTCCTCTTCTCTGAGTGCTAATTCCCTGACTAGTTTTGTTATTTCCATTTCAATGTTTTCTATCATAATATATATTCTGAAGAGGAGATAGTAGGCTCCTATTATGGCTAATATGAGGATCAGGTCTAATCCTCGGCCGATCCCTATAACATTAGCGAGATATGATGTTGCATTGGGACTGATTGAGATTATGATCAGGGAAAACCAGACAACTAGCCAGATAATAGAGACTGTAGGGGATGTTCTACCCTCCTTAAACCTTTTCAAGGATACTATTATCCCTATCAGGCCAGTTAGCACTCCTATGATCTGGTATAGCAATCTCGCGCACCTTTCACAACTTTTTTAGTATGTTGATTATCATTTTTATCAGTATCTTAATACCTACAGTAATGTTTGTGCCCTTTGATATGGTCTGGGGTGTGTATATAGTTTTTATAGGCACGGCCTTTAACCTTAATCCATTCTTTTTAACTTCACTTATTATCTCAGATGATACACCATAACCCCTATCTTTTATTTTTATCCTCTCAGCCGCTTTACGGGTGAATGCCCTTAATCCAGATTGTGAATCTGGAAACCAGACCCCATAGAATATCAAGGTTATGATGTTCATGATGAGGTTTCCAATGTTCCTTGAGAATGGCATTTCATTGAAATTTCTTTGACCGATAACAACATCTGCCCTATCCTCAATTAATGGCCTGCAAACATTTTCTATATCATCTGGGTCATGTTGTCCATCAGCATCAAAGGTGAGAATATATGATGATCTTCTGGAGAGAGCCGCACTTATACCTGTTTTAAGGGCTGCTCCAAGTCCCCTGTTTATTATATGCCTGTAAACGTGGATTCTATCATCATCCTTAAACTTTCTGAGTAGATGGGGTGTTGAATCGGTTGAGCCATCATCTACAACGATAACAGTATAACCTCTATCCTTTAGTTCGCCTATAACCTGGAGTATTGTATCCTCCTCGTTATATGCGGGTACAATAACTGTAATGTCTCTTGGGTTCGCCTTTTTTGCCATTGCCACTCCCACTTTTATCCTAGAGGATCATACGATGACAATCATGGGTTTCTCTTGTTAGAGTGGGCCGACGTCTGGTTTGCCTTCCCTCATCCCCATACCGGCTTCCCTGGTCAGTTTTTCAGGTTTGAATAACATTTTTATAACATTCTGGGCGTGTTCACGGGCGCGATTTTCCGCGAGTATTTTAAGATCCTTTGGGTTGGATTCCTCATCCTCGTGGACGAAAACCTCGATTATGTGAGTGTTCGTCATGAGCTGTGCTTGTATGAGTCCTGTTGAGGCTTCATGGGCGCATATCTTATCTATTTTTTCAGGTCCGGGCATCCCAAAGGCCATCACAATCTCGCAGCCTTCTTCTTCGATGAGTTTTTTGCATGCTACTGGGAGGTCCTTGACACCCGGGACGGTCCTCCTTATAATCTCCAGGTTTGGGGCGTGCATTTTTAGTTCATTGATGGCAGCCTTCGCCATATCATATCTTGCGAAGGTGGTGTCACATATTCCTATGCGTTTCATCTTCTCACCCTGGATGGGGATGGTGCCTTTATTAACTTCCATTTTTCTAGTAGCCTTTTTCTTGCTTCCCCAATAGTCAGGGGGTAGGGTCTATGGAAGGGTAGTCTATCCTCCTTTTCAAGTATCTCGATGAGGTGAGCGATCCTTGGAAGCCTTAAATTAGCCTCTCTTATGGTTTTAACGTCCTTGAATACTTCCATGGGCGTGCCCTCTTTAATTATCTCCCCATTACTTATAATGTATATTTTATCAGCATATAATGGTGCCATATCAACATCATGTGTTGCTATGATTATAGTCATACCCTCTTTGTTGAGCTTGTAGAGTAATCTCATTATATGGGATGCGCCCCTCGGATCAAGGCCAGATGTGGGCTCATCCAATACCATTATCTGTGGGTTCATTGCTAGTATACCTGCTATTGCAACCCTCTTTTTTTCCCCGCCACTCAGATGATGTGGTGGTTTATCTTCAAATCCTAACATGCCAACTTTCCTCAGGGAATCCTTTACTCTTCTTTCGATCTCCTCCACTTCCAAGCCGATGTTAAATGGGCCGAATGCCACATCCTCCTTTACTGTTGGGGCGAACAGCTGATCGTCAGGGTTCTGGAATACTATACCAACCTTCTGCCTTACCTTCATAAGCCCCTCTTTGGTATACTGGATGGGTTCGCCTTCCACCCTTATTTGTCCCCTTTTGGGTTTGAGTATCCCGTTAAAGTGTAAAAATAGGGTTGATTTTCCAGCGCCATTAGGACCTAATAAGGCTACTACTTGTCCCTTTTCCACGTTAAAGTTGACACCTTTAAGGGCTCTTGTCCCATCCGGATACTCATATGTGACATTGACTGCTTCAAGTATCATATCCTACACCAAAAAACTGTATAATAGTGTTATTATGGGGATTGTCTAAAAAAGTTTATATAATTTTTATAGTCCTTGTAAAGTATACTCCGAAAAGTAGTGTTACCTCGAAGACCACTACTAGTATTATCCATTTTTTATCTGTTTCATGGATTTTCATGGTTGGAATTTCCCCATTATAACATCTGGCCTCCATCGCCTGGTATACCTTTTCTCCCTGCAACCAAGATCTTATGAATAGGTTGCTTGCAAGCAAGCCCAACGACTTTATAGAATTTCTGATACTATTATAGCCTAGTCTTGTCTCCTGTGCATTGTACATGGTGGACGCCTCCTCGAGGAAAATGAATATCATCCGATACATTAGGAGGGCTATCTCAATTATGATCCTGGGTACTTTTATCTTCTCTAATTGTTTGAATATCTCGTTAATGGGTGTTGTAAGTGAAAGGAAGGCCAGGCAGGTGAAACCTCCCATTATCCTCGAGAATGCCAGGAATCCCGTGTGCAGGCCATCCAGGTACACTCTAAACCAGGAGAATCCTATGGATGATGGTTTAACCCCGAAGAATAATGACATTAATATTAATGTTAAAAACCCGAAGGCGAATGGTACGCTAACAAATTTCAGATAATAACGTGATGGTACCCCGGCGATGAATACAATTATAAATGACATTAAGATGGCCACTATAATCGGGATTATAGGTGAAGGTGACAGTAACGATAATATCATTGTTAGGATACCCCAGGATAACTTCACCCCCGGGGGTATCCTGTTAAGATTATTATGGTGGGCATAGAAGTCTGTTGAAATGTTCATACTCCCCCAACTCTTTAGGCTGTTTTCTGTTTACCTTTATAGTAGCCGAATACATAGCCTATGATGAGGGCTCCTATAGTCGCTTGCACTGCGAAGAGCAGACTTTCTATTTCACCACTTGGGGGCTCCCATATGGGTTCAAACCATGGTTTGTAGCCGGTTTCTTCTATTATTTGGCTTGCCTTATCATCCGCGCCCCCGAAGTAGCCTTGTTCTTCCCCCAGGCCATTATAGAGTAGGAACGGTATAATGCAAATGAATGCGACGATTATCAGCATTATAATATGCCTTTTCTCCATTTTAATCACCCTGTGCTTGTCGGTTTTCTAATTAGCAGGTTTAGTTTTTCTGTGATGTCTGGTTTCAATTTTAGGATGTTTTCGAACACCACCACTGTGAGTAATCCTTCAGCTATCCCGAGGGGTACTTGCGTGTATGCGAATATTAACATAAACTTTGAAGCTGCCGCCATCAAGGTGGGTGTTGGGAATGCTAGGGCTAACTGGAATGATGTTGTTACATAGGTCATGATATCACCTAGGAACGCTGCAAAGAAAACTGCAACTGAAGTTGGTAGGTTTAGTTTCATGGACCCCCTGTATGTTAGCCATGCGAATACTGGGCCTATTATACCCATCGAGAATGTGTTAGCGCCTAATGTTGTTAACCCTCCATGGGCTAATAGGAGAGCCTGGAATATGAGTACTATGCTCGCCATTACCGTGGTTATCCATGGTCCGAATAGTATTGCGCCTAGTCCGTTTCCTGTGGGGTGTGAGCAGCTTCCCGTGACTGATGGCATTTTAAGGGAGGATAATATGAATATGAATGCTCCGCTCACTGCAAGTAATGGTTTTGATTCTGGGAGTTCATCCGCGACCTTTTTTATCCTTGTTATACCGTATATGATAACCGGTACTGATATGGCATACCAGAGGATGCACCATTGCCATGGTAGAAAACCTTCCATGATATGCAAGAATATCACCATCTTTTATTTTTTTTAAAGTAAACTTGAATAAGAGTTTGGGTTAGATCCCCTATAAATATTTTTCCCCCCAAACTTATCCGAAGAAAAATAAGCCCCCCGCCTATAAAATAAGTAATCTGGAAACATTACCGCAGCTTTATTGGTATCTGGAAAGTGCCTACACTCACACCACCAAGACCAACTCCACATATTATCTCCAGTCTGTTCCCCGAAGACTTGTAGGATCCTGTTTCCATTTCAAGGTAACTTGTCGTATTCCTTATAACATTGAAACCAGTTGATTCAAATGTGACTCCTCCAATGTCAACATTTGCCACAATCCTAAGAGGGTATGATGGGTCCATCTGAGCTACCGTTACACCACCAATAGTAACATTCGTAACTATCGAACCATTACCTTTAAATTCTGGGTTTAATAATGCTATAGAGAATCCTCCAGTGTTCACATTCATCGACACGTTCTTGAATGTTGCTTTATCGACTAGCAGCGTCCCCCCACCAGCATATTGAATCGTTGAATTTACCTTATCAACCTTTGAATCGTTTCCAAGGACTAGTGTGATTCCACCAACCTTGCTCCGAGTAGTTACATTGTAGATATACCTATTCGACAATAGGATATTCACAGAACCCTCATCTAATCCCATATCAACGTTGAGAGTGTCGCCTTCAACTGTATAATTGACTATGGGCTTAGCATCCTCAAGACCTCTCTCAGTTTCAATAGAATAAATAAAATCCGTACCATTCTCAAACTTCACAGCCACCCCTGATACATTAGATTCAACATTTATATTCACCCGTTTTATGCCTGATACTTGACTCTCATTTAAAGTGAAGGCATCCTTGATAGTCTTCTCCTCCGGTGGCCTGAAAAGTGGCGCCACCACCCCAGTTAAAAACGCCACTACTAATACCATGATAATTATGGTGCTGAAAAATTTCTCAAAATTCACTGGAACACCCCCACGAGCATCATTACCCCTATTATTACAAGGGCCGGTACTCCAAGAACCGATAAGAATGATCTCCCAAAACCGATCCTGTGCTCAATGCTTACAGCCGTTGACCCGATTATAATAGCCCAAATATACATTATGACAAAGAGCATGGCTGATGTGAAAATTGTCCCAATCAATATTAGTGTCATTAGAGCGAATATCCCGAGGATGAATGGCGCTGCTGAAAACCCCATGAGCTTAATGGTATTTGTAAGGCTCCCCTCTCCCTTAAAGACGAAAACTGCGACAACATGTGAAATAATAGCCCATACTATAAGTTTTAATAATGCTATCACCGTGACCACCACGGCAAAGGCTATTGGGAAAACTATCCACACCCCAGTTATCGCGGATACCACTCCACCTAACATAAAACCAAGGAATGCGCACATGAAAATGTAAAGGTACAAGCCTTGGTTTTCCAAACCCTTATCCTTCACAGCCTTAAAAGTCTCCTCTGGGGAGACCAAGACCTTTAGAAGGTCCCTGGAGAAATTCGCCACAATTTTAACCAGAAAAGACACCTCCACGTCCTCTTCTAGGGGGATAATCTGTCTATGAGAGGAAAATCCGGTTTCCTATATGAGACTTTCCAGGGTACCACCCCCCCACAATGGTAGAATGTTTCCCAAAGGTTGTATATAACCCTTTTTAATGAACCACCCTTCACCCCCATCAGATGTCGCTTCCTGCTTCAATGATGAGAGGCAAGAACATGGACTAGTGGGGAATGTCCCAGCCCGTTTCAAATATTCGGTTTATCAGATGATAATCCCCCGGGCTTGTGCCCTCCTGATTATCCTACTGGCTCCTTTAGCCCTTATAGGATAGGGTAAACTGAACACACACTAAATAAATCTTTTCTGGGCTCATGGGTTCTCCGCTGATAAAGTTAAAACCCGGGAATGTTTACTATTATGAGATTATTAGAGTGAAGAAAGGGAAATCAAATGCTTTCAGCGATTTTCTTTCTGATTTTTTCCTTTTCAACAACCTTTAGGTTCAGATCATCCACCACCTTTTGGAAGTCCTTCCATCTTATATTAAGCCATCTCGAATACTCATGGAATAACTCCTTTTCAATCAGAGCACTCCTATCTACTCTTATTTTATGTTTTGGCAGTTCTTTTCTGAGCCGCCATCTTGCATCCTTGTATGGTTGGACTTCGAGGACGGCCTCCTCCATATTCTTACCCTCGAATATCATCTTAAGGAGAATCTCCAAGATTAGGTTTATCCTATCCGGGACTCCTACCGTATCCCCCCTCAGTGATATTCTCCTCCTTTTGACTCTTATCCCATTTTCCTGGAGTTTTTCACCTATCCTGGGGGTGGCGCCTTTTTTGTCACCTGTTTTATCAACTATACCCCCTATTATGAAAGCCCTTGAAGTGAGCTCCTCAGGTCTTATATCCTCCTCTGCCCATAGGTCTAGGAGTGTCGCCTCTATAATCCCATTTTCAGCCAAAAATTTATGCGTGGGGCCCCTGAAGCCTGTTATCCTCTGGAGTGGGAAGTGCATGGAAGATTCCGCTCTCTTGTTAAGCCATGTGAGCACCAGTCTTTCACCCCATAGATAATCCCTTATAAGCCCATAGGATTGGTTTAATTGGAGAGCAAGCTTTCTTTTCTCCTTAGGTGTGTGCCGGTCCCAATACATTAAGTCTATTATAAAATAAGGGTGTTCATATTTTGAAAGTTCGCCTTTGATTTCTTCTATCCCTACCAGAATATCCTCATGGTCACCTTGTGAATAAGCGAACTGGCTGGATCCTACAAGCTCGCCATCTAAGCTCCAGGCTGGTTTCACAGGATCTTCTAATCTTACTATCACCCCTTTCCCATCCAAGATTGAAATAGCCATCTCCTGGAATGGATCATCCCCTCCCAGCCTATGAAGACTCCCAATCTTATCTATACCTTCACTCCTTAACAACTCCTTGAATATCATACCGAGACTCTTCATAGGAGGACACCTCCACATGGGGATAGTATCCTATGAACAGCCCCCCAAATCTAGGGTTTTTGAACCCTTCGTCAAAAAAAGAAGAGAATCTTCCAGTCTATTAGGATATTATCTTCCCTTGAAGATAAATATGATATGCTATTATATTCTACTATTATGAAGATAAAAAATAATATAATTTTAGCAATGGATTTAACAGACCCCTCAGAGGCTCTCAGGGTAACAGGCCAGGTAATAGATTATATAGACACGGTTAAGATAGGTTATCCGCTTGTACTCTCCGCGGGGATGGGATGCATACAAGAATTCAAAGAAGAATTACAATGCAAGGTCATAGCAGACTTTAAAGTTGCTGACATACCCGAGACAAACGAGAAAATCTGTAACATAACATTTGAGCATGGTGCAGATGCCATCATAGTACATGGTTTCACAGGCCCCGACAGTATAAAAGCTTGCATGGACGCCGCCAACAAAAAAGGGGGGGAAATATTCCTACTCGTGGACATGTCACATCCAGGATCCGGAAAGTTCATAGGCAGGGTATCAGAGGAAATGGCAAGACTCGGAGTACAACTAGGAGTGGAAAATTATGTGGCCCCAGCCACGAAACCTGAAAGTCTCATGGGGATAAGGCGCATAGTAGGTGAAGGGGCGTTCATCATATCCCCTGGTGTGGGATTCCAGGGTGGTGAAGCCACTGAAACACTAAAATTTGCAAATGCCATCATAGTCGGGAGGACGATCTACCTTTCAAAAAATTCGAGAAAGACAATAGAGGAACTTATAAAGATCCTAGGAGATGTTCATCAAACCGGCCCGTGAACTCATAGGATAATTCAAATAACAAGAAGAATATGAAGGAACACCATCCTATCCCATGTATCCACACTATAAAGTATGGGACTATTACAAGGGCTAATATTCCCATTTTAAGGATTAAACGATACTCAAATATCATGGAAAGATAACCCCCACCTTGTAGCCGGTCATGTCCAAACTCGTCCAAGAAGGCCCCGAGGACGCACACAAGCAAAGTCACCGGTTCAAGGACTGGTAACCCCCCCATGAGGGCTACTAGGAGGAAGAGGGCCCCTGCAAGGAAGTGGTTTAAGTTATCGATTTTACCAGCTAATAGGGTGCCTATAAATACCCCAAAGAATATATATGGGGCGTCAGAGCTTATAGTGACGAGTAATCCGACGAAGGCGCCGCAGAGGATCCCTGTGATGGCCCCAGCTATCCTAGTTGTGGTGTCATCGGCAAGATCGTCAGCAAGCTTCATAAGAAAACCAGAAGAAAAATATAAAAGCGGTTCTATCATACCCATTTCCTTCTCTCTTTGTGTGAGGGCTAAAGTGCGCCTGCCAGTATCAGTGGGAATAATATTGTAGCATCACCTATAACAGTCACTAGTTTAGAGTCTGTCTGCGCTTTTGCCCATGTTCTAGCCTCTTCTAATGGGGCTCCGCTAAGGCTTCCCGCCTCGCTCCTGTCCATGATTATCTGGATAGCCGCATCAACTCCCCCTCTGAGTATGGTTGATGCCAGAGTATAATGTTTAGGCACACCACCACCTAATATTATGGCACCTATCCTCTCGGATTCGAATACCAGATCTGACAGATGGTGCATATCAGCTACCGCGTCAAGGCATAACTGGTTTTCCTGGGTGAACATCCAAAGTTGGAGTCCTATCATACTATCGATTATCCCAGGGGCATAGATTGGTATGTTATTATCAGTTGCATTTTTTATTATGGAATTTTCATCCTGGATGTGTTTTCCTATCTCATGGATAAATTCTCTTATGGAAAAAACCTGCCTAGTGGAAGTTATCGATTCTAGGATCTTTGATATTCTCTCCTCGAAAACTTCGAAGTCTTCCGTTTTTGTGTAAATGTCCTTGATATGGCCCACTTTTGCCTCGCCGGGTTGGAGGTTGTGGTAGTGTCCGCCACCGAATGCCTCCAGTAGGTCATGGGTTAAGTTAGCCCCACTTGTGATAAGGGCTTGGATTCTACCCTCCCTTAGAAGGTCTGATATGATCCTTCGCATGCCACCAGCTACAAGGGGTCCTGCCATGCTAAGGAAGATGTTCATTTTATTGTCTTGGAACATTTCAGATAACAGTCTGGTGGCCTTGTATACTCTCCCAGCTCCAAGGACTCCCGCCCGGCCCATTTCATCTATTAGTTCTTTGACTTTCATTTCACCCTTTATTGTCATGTGTTGGACTCTCATGGTCATTTTCCTACCTGTTTTTGAGTCCTGAGATCGCATCTAGTATGTCTGTGCGTGTCACGATCCCTATGGGCCTCTTTTTAGAATCTACTAGGATTAGGCGGCCTATGTTGTGTTTGTTCATTATCTCTATCGCATCTGATATCATAACTGTCTTGTCAACTGTTACTATGCTGGTTGACATGATATCAGCGACTTTACATTGGTCCTTGCCTTCTGCTATTGCCCTGTTTATGTCGCTGAGTGTCAGCATCCCCACTATCTTGTCGTCTTCCGTTACTGGGGCGCCCTCAATGTTTTTCTCTGACAGTATCCTCGCCACTTCTTTAAGTGTCATTTCTGGTTTTATTGTCACCAGATCCTGGGTTGCCACTTCCATCACCGTCTTCTGTGGTATGCTCCTGATACCAGTCGTGTCTAGCAATATCATGTTATCCATATCATCTCTACCCACTATGATACCATCCACCACGAGCTTGTTCACCGGGGTTGGCCCCACCCTTATCCTGTCTCCCAGATCAAGATTTTTTATGCTGCCAACTACCTTTATGGCTGCTTCACATTCTCCTGGGTGTGGTATGCTTGTGAATTCTATCTTTGAAACTGAAAGGTCTTCAAGTTTTTCCCCGTTCTTGTAGATGGGGACCTGGGCTTTCATCTCCATGGGTGATATCTCAAGGTATTGGAATGCTTTTATTGTCGGCTTGTACCCGCCCCTGGGCCCTGGAACCCCCTTCACAAGGCCCAGGCTCCTCAGTGCCTGCATCTGGTTCCTTATAGTCCCCGGGTTCCTGTTCATTATCGCCGCTATCTCCTCGCCCTTGATAGATTTTCCATCAGCTTTTTTGTAAAGGTTGATGAGCGTTTGCAGTATCTCTTTCTGGACAGCCGTTAACATCTATAACACCTAAAATCATATCTATTATGAACAATAATTATAATTGTTTTTTAATATTAACTTGTCCCCAATATTTTTATCGGAGATCATCCAGCATCTAAAATTTTTTGACAAAAATTACACCACCGATATGGGGAGACTCCCCATTTCATGACAGAGGAAAACCCCCCAAGTGACCTCTTCTACCGGGGGGTTCACACTTTCATATCCTAGGGTAGTTTGGAATCGCCAAAGTGGGAGATAAACCCTTGAAGAAGCCCCATCCAAAAAAGCTCCTAAAAGGAGAAGGCTAAAAAAAAGGAACTGATGGGATACCTAACATCAGAGGACAAAACAAGTATCCTGCCAATAGGAGGTTAAGTGGAGAATTATGAAACCACCCTGGCTGAGACCCCCCCAGAATATTATGAATCTATAGGCTGGGTTCTGAAACATGCCCCCTCAGAAGTTTAATCATCACCCTAGAAAATATACCTTTTTTCTAACAATCTCTTAAAGACCGGGATGGTGAAAAATATCAGATTACTCCAAGCATATAAATAAGGGGATAAGCTCATCGCCATGATAGAGCATGTTGGTAAGATGAGACTATTGGCCCTTATAAATTTTATCCTCCTCGCATCAACATCATCTACCAGACCTTTTTTAACGGAATAATCCCAGTTAATATAATATAGGGTTCCTACCAATAGTTGATTAACCTGGAATATTATATTAGCTGTGAAGTAACTGGCACCATATTCTGAGACCATTTCAGTGGAGAATGGTATCATAGCTATAAAGATCAAGGAGAAAATATTTATAGTTATCAGGGTAGGGTTTGTGCGTTTGATAAAATTGAACTGCTGATGATTAACACGCCACAAGCCACCCAGTATCCAGAAGGAGAGAAAATAGCAAAAAAACTGGGGCCATAACACTCCAAGTTGTTGTTAGAATGCTGCTTCAGTTAAAGAATTGGAAATTCTTGGAACATCCAATGTTAATACGAGAAGTGTCATTGAAATAGCGAATATACCATCCACAAGTGTTTCAATACGACCAGTCCTCATCCACAAATTAGACATTGAATAAAATCTCCACATCATATAATATTAGTATTTCCATAGGATGATAGAAATTCTTAAAAGAAACTAGAGGGGGATGATAAACCATGAAGATTATCCTAGGTTTGCCAAAGGGTAGCCTGAATAATGTTAATCGCGGGAACACCTACCAGGTATTTGTAGATGCCGGATACGAGATCAGAGGCTATGAACCCGGAAAAGAAGAAAACGAGATCAGGATACTCAACGATCCTGAGATAAAAGCTTATCTTACAAGACCGCAGAGCGCCCCAGTAGAATTAAACAGGGGCATGTTAGATATTGCGATAATAGGCGACGACTGGGTGCGTGAAGAATCCATAAACAACAATAATATGATAAAGAAGATAGGCAGCCTAGAGTACGGTCAAACACGCCTAATAGTTGCAGTGCCCAAAGAAAAACCGTATAATTCCCTACAAGAGTTTTTCCTAGCCAATAGGGATCGTGAAACCCCAATATTATGCTTCACAGAATACCCCAACATCACAAGGGAATTCTTCATGAAAAACCCCGGTTACAAGGAAATATTCGGTGAAAGCACTCCAATGGTCCAGATAAGGGGTCTTAGGGATGGTGATAATGAAATGGTCCAGATAATAAACTCAGATGGAGCCACCGAAGTATATATTGCAAAGGGCGCCGACCTTATAGTGGATAATACACAGACCGGCACCAGCCTAAGGAAAGCCGGCCTAAAAATTATCGACACCATAATGGAATCCAGCGCAGGATTATACGCCGGGCCAACCTGCAAAGGAGAAAAGTTGGAGAAGGCTAAGATGATATATCAGCAATTATTCGGGGCTATAAAAGCCCGAGATTACTTTGACGTTAAATTCAATATAAAGAATGAAAAACTAGAAGATGTTAAAGAATTCCTAATCTCCAGAAGATATTGTTCACAAGAGCCGACAATAGTAAAGGGTATGAAATTCTCACAGGTAAACGTCCTAATACCAAAAAATAAATTCCCAGAGATGCTAAGCGGCATTAAAAGCCTTGGAGCATCATCCATAGTAAGGGAGAAAGTCAAACAATACGTGGAATAACAATAATCCATGGGGGAGTGGAAACTTTTATAATTTACAAATGTTTAAAATTTGGAGAGAGGATAAAAAAATGAAATTTGAAGACTTGTTTAAAGAATGTCCACGTTGCGGTTCCAAGGATAAGATAGTTAAAAGGAAGATAGTAGACGAACATAAGGCCTTCGCCACCCTCAGGGAGATTGTATGCGAAAAATGCGGGTACGTATTCCAAAAAGGGGAATAGGAGGGTTATTCCTTGGCTTTTCATGTTATGATAATCCCTACTATGAATTGTCCATCAAATTGTAGTTATTGTTGGGGTGTTGAACGGGACTCCACCATAATGAGCATAGACATTATAAAGAAGATCGTCTCCTGGCTTAAGGGTTTCAGGATGGAGCCAGTGACCTTCACATTCCATGGAGGCGAACCCCTACTGGCAGGTTACGAGTTCTACAAGGAGGCCCTCTCCCTACTGAGCGGGGAATTAGCCATGTTGAATCCTGCCTTCGCAATACAGACAAACCTTTGGTTAATGGATGATAGGTTGGCTAAGCTCTTCGCCAAGTATAATATACCCATCGGCTCCAGTTTAGATGGGCCAGAACAGATAAATGATTTTCAGAGAGGTGAGGGATATTTTAAGAAGACCATGCGCGGGTACGAGGTTGCCAGGAGACATGGTCTGAATGTGAGCTTTATTAGTACTTTCACCTCCTATTCCATAAATTTTAAGGAGGAGGTTTTCAAGTTCTTTTTGGAGAATGGTCTGAATCTTAAATTGCACCCGGCCTTACCGTCTCTTAAGAGTGAGGATCCTAGAGAGTGGAGTATAAGTGCTAGGGAGTATGGTGAGCTCCTTGTTTATCTTCTTGATGAGTATTTGTCCCATTTTGGCGAGATTGAGATAAAGAATCTTGACCATTTTGCCAAGAGCATGTTTATGAGGCGGGGTGTTGTATGCACCCTCGCAGATTGTGTTGGTAATACCTTTGCTGTGGATCCCCATGGTGATATATACCCCTGTTATCGTTTTGTGGAGATGAAGGATTATGTTATGGGTAATGTGGAGGATAAGCCGAGTATGGATGATCTTGAGGAGTCCGAAGCTTTGAGGAGGCTTAGGGATTGGAGAAGGCTCGTGGATGAGGAGTGTTCATCCTGTGATTATTATCGTTTTTGCCTTGGTGGGTGTCCATACAATGCCATAAATATTGTTGATGGTAGGATGGAGCTTGATGGTGTGGATCATCAGTGCGAAGCCTATAAGATGATATTTGGTGAGATGAAAAGGAGGGTTAACAGGGATTTCATGGTCCATGGGATTGAAGGTGGGGATAGGAAGGCTAGGATTATCGATTTGATGTTGAAAGAGCTTTAATCTGCTTTTTTTAGTTTGTTCCCGTTGCAGTAGTATATTTCTGCTGGTATGTTGAAGACTTCTAGTTGTAGTTTTATCGTCTCCACAAGGTCTGGGGTTGTGACTATCCAGAATCTTGTGCCGTTGTTGTTGAATCCGAATCTTCTCCATTTTCTCATGTTCTGTGATAACCTTTTCTGACCTTTAGTGATTTCTATGATTATGTCCTTGAAGCTTTTAACCGCGTAGATGTTTGGTTTGAATCCTTGGATTTTGGGTATGTGTTTTTCATTGCATTTTACAGTGTAGCCTTCTCTTTTTAAATGTTCGGTGATTGTTCTCTTTATTTTCTCATGGTCTCTTTTCTTCATTTTTTTATCCCCACCCACAACAACTTTCTTGAACATTGTTTATAATCTTGGATCTTATAGTATAAATACTTATAGGTTATCAGGGATTTAATACACAAAAGATATATATAGGTTTCTATCAATTGAAATTCGTGGTGATAGCATGGGCGTGTTAGATGATGAAACCATAAAGATGAGATACATCGAACTAGTAAAAAAAGGTATAATAGAAGAGGACGAATGCGCATCCTATACAAAAAAGATAGACCTCAAACCCTGCATGAGAAAAAAAGTAGAAGAATTTAAAGATTTTTTCATACCAGGCACAGTCCTGGTCAGCGAAAGGGCATCCTACCGACTAAGGATAGGATACCCAATGGAATAAACTTATATTATAACGAACCTTCCCGCTTTTGTAATAGAATATTTTTCCAGGAGATGGGACTGCTTCACAAGTCCCATCTCTATAAGGTCGCTCAGATGCTTATAGACCATGGCCCTTGATACCCCAACCCTTTCTGCGATTTCTACAGCTGTTAAATTTTCATCCTCTAAAACCTCCAAGATTTTGAGTTTCGAATCTGAAATATCAAGCCTGGGTAGGGGTAATCTGACTGATGTTTCCCTGAAACATGTGAAGATAGCGTCAACACCCTCTTTAAAGGCTGCGAATGCTAAAAGACCCCCCAAATCGTCACCATTATAGGCTACATAGACTTCACCATGCTTTTTAGCCCCTCTTATGATCTCGGATATCTTATAACATGCCTTGAGTGGGTCCTCGGTTTCTATTTTTATAAGACCCCCCTTAACGAATTTTTCAAGGGATAAATCATCAAATTTTTCACTCTGGACTAATATCAGGCCATCTATCTTATTTTTCATTGTAACATCAAAGAGGCATCGGCCCCTTAAATTTGTAACAAGAGTCTTCATATAATCACCCTCCAATGATCTCATATATGATCATATCAATCTAATATAAGTATTGACTCATCCATGGTATGATTCTAATGGATGGGAAGGTTTAAATAAACCCCACAAAAAACCAAATTATTAGACTTCACACAACAAACTCCCAAGGGGATAACATGAAAAAGGAATTAGTAATCTCAGGAGATGACCTATCCACCCGGAAAATCAACAAAATGATAAAAGAAGGCCTAAAAGACAACACAAAAAAATTCATAATAGAAAACGACAAAAAGCTCGACTCACTCGTCGTGGGAATCCGAGAAGAAGCAGAATTCATACTAAAAGGAGAATTCGGCGACTTCATAGGAGCGCTCAACGACGGAGCCCATATAAAAATCATCGGAAACACAGGAAGATACATAGGAGACAACATGACATCAGGCGAAATAATAGTTGAAGGATCAGCCAAAGACGGCGTCGGATTCGGAACATACAACGGCACAATAGTAGTACACGGAGACGCGGGAAACGGCGTCGGACAACTAAACAAAGGAGGAACAATAATCATAGACGGAGACATAAAAGACCTCGCAGGATTATACATGCTAAGCGGTGACATAATAGTAACAGGAGACGCTGGAAAAGACACAGGAGACTGGATAATCGGAGGCAACATCTACATCGCAGGAGACTTCGAAACAGGAACCAACGCCAAGGTAAGCCAACTAGAAAAAGAAGACACACTAAAACTCTCAAAATTATTCTATAACTATGGAATAGAAGCCCAAGTAGAAGAATTCAAAAAAATACACCGCAAAAAACTCCGCCCATTCTACGGCTAAAAAAAGGTGATCTAAATGGTTCAAATACTCCTAACAGACCCCGAAAAATGTGACGGATGCAACGAATGTATAGAAGCATGCGAAAAAATCACAGGCCACGCTTCAATCTTTTTAAATGAACTGGAAGACGGCTACCACGCCATCGTATGCCAACAATGCGTCGACCCAGCCTGTGCAAGAGGATGCTTCAGAGACGCCATAAGAAAAGAACACGGGATAGTTAAAATAGAACAAGAAGCATGCATAGGCTGCAAACTCTGCATGCTAATGTGTCCAATAGGCGCCATAACATACTCAAAAGACGGTATGATAAAATGCGACCAAAGTTGCATAGAAAAACCAGGTGACACACCAGCATGCGTAGCAGCATGCGAAAAAAAATGCCTAGAAGCAGTCGACGTGAGAGAAGTTGTAAGCGACATACAAAAGGGATTCGAATTAAAAGCTGCAACATCATCAAGTTCACTAACACCATCATCACCATCATCAGACCTCGCAGCAGCCACCCAAGGACTCTGCGTATTCTGCGGAACCTGCGAAATGGTATGCCCAGTAGACGCCATAAAAGTCGTGGACAACCACCCAGAAATAGACAGAAAAAAATGTATAATGTGTGGGTCATGCCTAGCAGCCTGCCCAGTACTATTACCAAGCGGCGCTGGGAGCATATGGGACCCAAGGACAATAGCAAACATAAGATACACATCCAAAGCCGGTAAATACGTCCTGAGGGGTTTCGGAACCGAAAGGAGACTGCCAAACTTCGACGACATACTAATAGTACCCGCACAAGCATCAATAGCACCAGTAGACAAATACAGAGAACCCTGTAACACCCAAGTAACCCTCGGGACAAGATACGCAGAAGAACCCCTCACACTCCAAACGCCAGTACTCATAGCAGGAATGTCATTCGGAGCACTCAGCAGAGAAAGCAAACTGGCACTGGCTAAAGGCTCAACGATGGTAGGATCCTGCGCCAACACAGGCGAAGGCGGCATGCTACCAGAAGAAAGAGAACTAGCAGACAAACTCATAGTACAATACTCATCAGGAAGATTCGGAGTCTCATCAGAATACCTAAACGTTGGAGATGCAATAGAAGTAAAGATAGGCCAAGGAGCCAAACCAGGAATGGGAGGACACCTACTAGCCGAAAAAGTAAGCCCAGAAGTCGCCAAAATCAGGGGCATACCCGAAGGTACAGACGCCCTAAGCCCTGCAAGATTTCTCGACGCAACAGACAAAAAAGACCTGGCAAAACACATAGAACTACTCAGAGAAGTCACAGACTGGAAAGTGCCCATCATAGTAAAATTCGGACCAGGAAGAGTATACGAGGATGTTAGGATAGCAGCAGAAGCCGGAGCCGATATAATAGCCGTGGATGGTATGGAAGGCGGAACCGGAGCGGCCCCAGAGGTTGTGATAGAACATACAGGTATACCAACACTCTCAGCACTGGTGCAGGCAGTGAACAGCCTCAAAGACATGGGCCTAAAGGATGAAATAGACCTAATAATAACCGGCGGCATAAGAAGTGGTGCAGACGTTGCCAAGGCAATGGCGATGGGGGCAGACGCAGTATATATTGGAACAGGTGCAATGATAGCAATGGGATGCCGAGCCTGCAGAATGTGCTACACAGGAAAATGTCCAGTTGGTGTTGCAACCCAAGACCCAGAACTGAGAAAAAGATTAGACGTCGACATAGCAGCAAGAAAAGTCGCAAATTACATAAAGGCCATGACAGAAGAAACCAAAATGCTAGCCCAACTCGCAGGACATGACGACATAAGACAATTCAACCCAGACGACCTACGCGCCCTAGACACGAACACAGCAGCAATAACCGGACTAAAACTAATAAACGAATAAAACCCCAAAGGGCATAAAGGACAATCCTCTTACTCCCTTAAAGCCCCCCATCATATTATTTTCTCTTTGAAATTCTATAGAACAGGTATCCTATGGTTGCAAGGCCAAGGGTAACTATTGAACAGAATCCCAGGATTAAGCCCTTGACTATCAAAGGGGACCTGTGGTGCACCCTGTATATCTTTATACTGCTTCTCTTAAGCTTGGGCGCTTGCCCTTCTTTTTTAGAGGGGGTGGATGGTGCAGATTTCACCTCGAGGTTGTCTGCATGGACTATAATAGTCCCCTTCACGCTCTTCCTCCAATCTGGCCTCATCCTCTTCATCTCCCACCAATAATAGAATTATTTAATCTTAGGGTTAATATTGTATGAATTCTATCATGGGGATAAGGTCTTGGGCGCTTTCTATTCCCTTTTTTATGTCTAGGTTTATGTAGGCTTTTCTCCCTGCACTGTAACTTGATGATAGTATGATCTGGTTGCCTATGATTTGGAAGCCGTCTACTGGGGTGTGTCCTACTATCATGGCGTTACATTTAACCCTGTCTAGGAATTCATCTATATCCTTTTCTAGGTAGGAGCCGTAACGGTTCCATAGCATCTCATAGACTGCTGGGCTTTGGTAGCCGTCTTCTTTTATTCTGATTATATCATCTAGACCCTTTATGTGCCTTGACGGTCCTGCATGGCTTATAAACACCCTATTTTTTGTCCGGATGGCGAATGGGAGTTCTTTGAAGAATCTTTTGTAGGATTCAAATTTTTCGATCCATTTATCCCCGAATTTTTCTTTTAATAGCATTTCAAATTCTAGGCTCTGGTTTATACCACCTTTAAACACGTCTATTCCTGTGATGTGTGACCATTCATGGTTACCCAAGAGGAGGTAAAAGTTCTTATAACGCCTATAATATGCAATTAGGGTTTCCAGGATTTCTATTGACCCGTCCTCGTATCCCATGGAGTGTATGAAGTCTCCGGTGAAGACGATAGGCGATTCTCTGCCATGATCCTCTTCCCATATTCTAAGGTAAGTTTTAAAGTCTGTGAAATTTCCATGGATATCAGTGACAACCAGTAGGTTTTCGTTGCTGCCAATTTCGATAAGACTTCCCTTGATTGACATGTACATCGACCATTCTTTTATGATGATAAAACCTATATATAATAATTATGAGGATCTCCCATATCTCCTTGAGTGATAAGATAACACTTCTAACATATGGTTGTAATTTCAAGTGCAAATATTGCTTCTTCAAACCGTTAGCTTGCAAAAACCTGCCAATAAAAGAATTATATAAGATCATATACAATATGATGGGAGAATACGGGCTTTCGAGGATTATGATAGCGGGTGGCGAGCCAACTCTACAAGAAGACCTTCCAGGGTTGACAAAACTCTTAGATGGCAAATTTTACACGATATTATCCACTAACGGCTCCCATCTCCTTAAGATAATAGACGAATTAAAGGTTAATGAGGTTCATGTGAGCCTTAAAGCCTTCAATGACAAGAAACATAAGATTCTCACCTCCAAGTCGAACAACAGCACCCTCGAGGCCATAGAATACCTTGGAGAAAACAAGGAAGACCTCGGATTTAAAGTGGAAATCTCAACCGTACTCATACCAAATATTATAGAAATTTCCGAGATTGATAAAATTGCGAAATTCATTGGAGAATGGGATCTGCCATATCATATCATAGCCCATGTTCCCTCCAAGTTAAAGGCGCCAAGACCAACCAAGAAACTGATAGAGGAAGCGAAAAAAACTAGCAAAAAATACCTCTCAAAGGTGTCAACATCACTAGAATCCAGAAAGCATATAAAAGGAGAGAAGATAATAATCTAAATAGGTGCCTGGATATGAACTCAACAATCTTATCCCTCGTAACATTATTCATATTAGTCTTGGGAGTTTTTGTAGTTGCAGCAGAAAATCAGACAACAAATGAGTCTGTAGGGAATAAATCAAAGAGTGCGAATAATACAAGTGTACAACCATTATCATTGTGGGTGTCTGTTAATGTAGAGCCCTCGGTTTTAAATCTTGGGACAGTACCCCCAGATGGTATAGAGAGAAGCTATCCGGAGGTTGCAACCGTAACAGTAATATATTTTTTGGCTTTTAATGATCGTCTTTCTGTGAGGGCGAGTGGCGATTTAGTAAATGCGGACGGTTCGACCATCCCCTTGTCGAATCTTAAGTTCAGCACACCCAATGTTCCTAAAAGATCCTTCACAACATCAGATTATACCATATTAACCTATAGCGGTTTGCGGGGTTCTCGTACAGTCCCTATAAGTTTCTATATAACAGTACCATTTTATAGTGACCCTGGAACCTATTCCGTCACTATAATCTATACAGCAACCTAACATACTTCACCTTCCCTAATTGCTTTATACCCACTATTGTGACAATTGTCACAAGATCTCCTTTTTTAAGTTCCAATTTTCACATAAATAGAAAATCTTAAATACAATACAAATCAATTAACAATTATAAAATAACCAGTCAAGGGTGATCTTATTGAATGGGAAAATAGGAGGACTACTGGCACTGCTAGTGGCCCTAACAGTAGCTATCGCAATAGGAACATATGACACATCATCCGCCGCCACTGCAGAGCAGACAGTAACCGTAACAGTACCAGAGGCCATATCAATAGAAGTCACCAACCCATTAGACTTTGGCAGCATAAGTGCAGGTAGTACCGGAGATAGTCCAGAGTATACTATTAAAAATACGGGGAACGTTAAGATAGACCTCTATGCAAAAACAAATGATACAGATTTCAGGCCAACCACCGAAAATGTAACAGATACCATACCCATAGATGGTAACTACAAGATAAAGAGTAACGTAACTGGAAATTTCGAACAACTTTTAACTACCAATACGAAGATTTATGATAACATGAACAAGGCCCAGCAGGGCACAGGTACACCAACAACATGGACTACACTCCAGAGACTCACGGTACCATCATTCACAGAAGCTGGACAATACATAATAACGGTAATCTATACTGCTGTGAAACACAACGCACCAGCACCATAAAATATATAATGTTCTTTTTTCTATTTTTTCTTATTAAAGGAGGGAGTATTATGAGGTTTAGGGTTGGGTTAATTCTTTTGGTATTTATTTTCGTTGCGGGGTTATTGTATCCGATTTTTGCAACTGGCTTGTGGGCTTCGCCGGCTGAATTCCGCTACGATCTTAAACCAGGTGAAACAGTAACTGGGGAAGTTACAGTGAAGAATATAGGTGATGATGAGGTTAAAGTCACAGTTGAAAAAAAGAGGCTCCTCATGGATAGCATACACCTGGTATACTCTGATAAGGGTATTGCAAATTGGATAACAATTGATGGTAATACAACATTCAATCTTAAACCAGGAGAATCCAGGAAGATAAGATTCACGGTAAAGGCACCATCCCGGATAAATTACTCAGATGCCATGGGGGCCCTTGTAATAAGGGGCCTTCCCGTGACCCAGAGGGCTGCTGGTGGAATGCAGGTCACCCAGGGAGTTGAACTGGTAATCCCGATAAGGGTGGGGCTCCCAGGGCCTATCATAGAATCCCTCAAACTTCTAGATCATAAGGTTCCAAGTGTACTTTTAAGTTTTATCCCTGGCGAGTTTGTCTATGAGCTTAGGAATGATGGTACGGTCCAAGCCAACATGACCGGGATGATAGAGATCAAGGGTCTTACCAGGCACAGTCTACCCATAGATGGTGTGGTATACCCTGAGGACAATTACACCCTCGTTGAAAGGTGGACTCCTGGTTGGGCGGATATCGGATTATACAAGGTAGATACGAGGATAGAGTATGGGAGATTCCAAAAGGCCAAGAGCATAGAAACTACTGACACCCTTGTGGTTATACCAGTATGGCTTATAATCCTAATCATAGTAGGGGCGGTTATCTGGATATTGCGCAGAAAAGGCGTGGAACCACCCATAAGAGTGAAGATCGAAAAAAGAAAATAACTTATCAGAACTCTAATCCTTTTATCCTCTCCATTGCCCTTTCTGTATTTTTTCGACTGTTAAAGGCTGATATTCGGATGTATCCTTCCCCGTGGGGTCCGAATCCCGTGCCTGGTGTCACAACTACCTGGGCTTCTTCTAGTAGTTTGTCGAAGAACTCCCATGAACTCATACCCGGTGTTTTAACCCAAATATAGGGTGCATTAACCCCCCCATAATATTCTAGTCCAGCTTCTTTTAGGTTTTCTCTGATTATCCTCGCATTTTCCATATAGTATCCTATTGATTCTTGGATTTCCCTTTGTCCCCTTTTTGTGTATGTTGCAGCTGCTGCAACCTGTACTGGATATGATACCCCATTGAATTTTGTGGTCTGTCGCCTGTTCCATAACCTGTTTACCTGGTGGGTTTTGCCCTGGGTGTCCTCTGCCTCCAGTTCCTCGGGTACGATTGTATAGGCACACCTTACACCAGTGAAACCGGCTGTCTTTGAAAAGCTCCTGAACTCTATTGCAACCTCCCTAGCCCCCTCTATCTCATAGATACTATGCGGTATCCTCTCCTCCTGGATATAGGCTTCATATGCTCCGTCAAATAATATTATACTCTTGTTGTCCATGGCATAATCCACCCATTCCCTCAGCTGGTCTTTTGTCAAACTCGTCCCCGTGGGATTGTTCGGATAGCAAAGATAGATCAGATCTACTCTTTCCTCGGGTAAGGGTGGTTGGAAGTTGTTCTCTGCGGTGCATGGCAAGTATGTGATATTCTTGTAACGGCCTTCCTTGTCTAGTGGCCCTCCGCGGCCTGCCATGACATTACTCTCCACATACACCGGATATACCGGGTCTGTTATGGCGACTTTATTGTCTTTACTGAATATTTCCTGGATGTTTGCAGTGTCGCATTTAGCACCATCACTTATGAAAACCTCCCCTAGGCTTAGTTTAACGCCTCTTGGCTTGTAGTCGTTTTCTATTATCGCCCTCCTTAAGAAAGGGTAGCCCTGTTCAGGACCGTATCCCTTGAATGTTTCCTTTTCGGCCATTTCATCAACTGCCCTGTGGAATGCTTCTATAACAGCATGGGGTAATGGTCTTGTAACATCCCCTATACCCATGCTTATTATGTTGGCTTCTGGGTTTTTTCCCTGGTAGTCTTCCACTTTTTGGTTGATCTTGGAGAACAGGTAACTTTCTTCTAGGTGTAGGTAATTTTCATTGATTAGCGTCAAAATTATTATCCTCCTTTTATTTGTGGGTGTAGTAGAATATGATTTTCTTGTTTGTCTTGTCTACTCTTGCGAATCCGAATCTTTCAAGTTGTACTAGCTGGTCTGTTTTGAGTTTCTTGGCGTCTGGTTCAATTAGGCCTTCTATGATCTTTGTGCTTGGCATTATCACATTGGCTGGTATGCTCCCTTCTATGGGGACCCAGTGTATTATCCTTGCATTGTGCCTTCTAGCCTCCTTTAGGCTACTGCTGTGATATTCTAGGTCTTTGTTCTTTATTTTCACGTTAACCGCATCTACGAGCCTCAGTAGTTTAGCGCCCTTTAGGTCTTCTTTTTGGATGTAGACCCTGCCATTGAATGGTATTTGTCGATAGCCCCTCTCTGGGTGGTCTGGGTGCAGTGGCCTTTTGATCGTGGCTTTCAAGTCCTCTGGGAGGTTTCTGATCTTGAATGGTATGGGGTCTGAGACGAAGAAGTATCTGTCAGCAATCTCATCTACTATGTTTTTGTTCAGGCCATAAATCTTCTCCCAACTTAGGGTTGAATCAGCTATCTTGGCGCCGATTTCTATCATGGCTTCTCTTATGGCCTGGGCTTGTATTCCCCGCCTTTTTATGGCTCTTATTGTCCCGAGTCTTGGGTCGTCCCATCCCTTGTATGTTCCCTCTTGTATCCCCTTCCTTGTCTTGGATGTGCTAAGTTGTATGTTGTCCATGTGTAGTCGACCGTAGTGTATGAATGTTGGGGGCTCCCAGTTGAAGTGATTGTAGAGGTATTTTTGTTTTTCTGTGTTTGTTATATGGTCTTTTCCCCTGAGTACGTGTGTTATGCCTAGTAGGTGGTCGTCTATTGTTACCGCGAAGTTCATTGTAGGATATATGCGATATTTTCTGCCGGTGCGTGGATGGGCTTCTTCTACTATGCGGAGGCCTACCCAGTCCCTGATTGCAGGGTTCCTATGTTTGAGGTCTGTTTTCACTCTGAGGACCGCTTCTCCTTCTGACATTCCCCGCATTTTCTCCCAGCGTTTGAGGTTTTCCTCCTTTGGGAGGTTTCTGCACGGGCATGGTTTGGATTCGTCCTTTAATTTTTTGAATCTTTCCGGTTTACATGTGCAGATGTATCCTCCACCTTCCTGTAGTAGTTTTTTTGCATGGTCATAGTAGGTGGGGATTCTGTCGCTTTGTATTATGAGCTGGTCCCATTTTATCCCTAGCCATTCTAGGTCTTCTTGTATCATCTTGTAGGCTTGGGGGTCTACCCTGCGGGGGTCTGTGTCTTCCATGCGGAGTATTAGCTTTCCATTGTATTTTTTGGCGTATTCATGGTTTAGTATGGCTGCTCTTGCATGGCCTATATGCAGTGGACCGCTGGGGTTGGGCGCGAACCTCAGGATAACCTTTTCTTTGATGTTGGGTAGTGGTGGTAGTTCCTTCTTCTTTTTTTCAGCTCCCCTTTTTTCTTCTACTTTTATCCCTAGCCTTTTTAGTTCTTCTTCTTGTTCTCTGGGGGTTAGTTTGTTGACCTTTTCCACTATATTCTTTGTCTCCTCTAGGACTTTTTGGGCTTTTTTTCTGAGTTGTGGTTCGTTGCTCATAACCGCTCCTATCACTGCTTTTTCCATTGCCTTGCCCTTGTGTTTGACCGCGTTTATCAGGGCATATTTGTATATTATTTCTTCTAGGCCCATTATAGTCCCCGGGTTAATGTTTTCTCTCTATTATAAAGTCTGCTAGTTCTTCTAGGAGTTTTTTTGCCTGTGATTCTTCTAGTATTTTGAGTTTTTCCTTGGCCCTTTTTGTGTATTCCTGGGCTAGTCTGTGGGCGTATTCGATTGTTTCATATTTTTTGAAGATCTCTATGGCCTCATTAACGCCCCTCTGGTTTTTAGATTCTAGTATTCCTATCAGTTTTTCCCTGTCCTCTTTTGAGGCTTTTTCCAAGGTTTTCACTGTGAGTATTGTCATTTTTCCCTCTGCTATGTCGCTTCCTATGGGTTTTCCCAGGGTTTTTTCGTTTCCTGCTATGTCCAGGTAATCGTCGTGGATTTGGAATGCTAATCCTATCAGTTTCCCATATTCTCCTAATGCTTCGACTTCTTCGTGAGTGCCCCCACCCATTATCGCCCCCGATCTTGTAGCGGCTGATATTAGTGCTGCTGTCTTCTTGTATATCATCTCAAGGTATTCTTCTTCCTTGACTTTGAAGTTTCCTTCGAAGCCCATGTCCAGTGCCTGTCCTTCACATATTTTTATACAAGAGTCTGTGATGGTTGATAGTGCATTTGTAACGCGCTTGTATGATAGTTCATCGACCTTAGCCTTTAAGGCGCTTTCGAAGGCCTTGGAGAATAATATGTCACCTGCGAGTATTGCCATTGATTCCCCCCAGAGTACGTGGACTGCGGGTTGGCCTCTTCTCATCTCGTCCTTGTCCATGATATCATCATGTATTAGTGAGAATGTGTGTATTAGTTCTATGGCTGTTGCAACGTTTATCGCATCCTCTATTTCACCGCCTACGGCCTGGCAGCTGAGGAGGGCTAGTGTTGGCCTGATCTTCTTGCCCCCGGCACTTATAAGGTGCATTGATGCCCTGTATAGGCTCTCGGGTGTTATATCAGCTAATACTTCCTCTAGTTTTGGGTTTATGAGCTTGGAGTATTCTCCAAGTGTCTCCATTAGATCCAAATCATATCCCTCCATTGAAAACTTGGGCCTGTCCATTCCTTAGTATGTGGATGTCATTACCCAACCTGTAACCTTCTTCTTCTGCGAGTTCAGCATATGCTGATAGCATGTAAATGTCGCCGTGGGCTGGGATTACATGGACTGGGTTGAGCATCCTCAGGAAGTCCCTATGATCCTCCTTACCGGCATGCCCTGATACGTGGGCATTTGTATAAATCCTCGCCCCACTTGATATGAGTCTTTTCTCCATGAGGTTGCGGTTTGCTATATTCATTGGATTTGGTATGACTGGTGCGGATATGATGATGTTGTCCCCCCTTTTTACATTGAATTGTGTTTTGCCATTAGCTATCCTGGGTAGTAGGGCGTCTGGTTCGCCCTGGTGTCCTGTTGTCACGAGCAGGTAATTTTCTCTGTTGGCCTCCGCCCTTGTAAGGGCCCTGTTAACTGATTTAGGACTTCCGAATATGCTCGCATTTTCCGGCAGTTTCAGGATCCCCATGGATTCTGCTAGGCTGCAGTATCTTTCCATTGATCTTCCAAGTAGAAGTATTTGCCGGTTGCTCTTTTTTGCTATGTCACTTATAGCCTGTATACGTTCTATGTGTGATGAGAATGTGGTTACTATCATGGCGGATTTTTCTTCTAATGGTCTTCTCATCATATCCTCTAGTATTATCCTCGCAACCTTCTCAGATGGTGTTTTAACCTCCTCTGAGTCGGCTACTCTTGTCGTCTCCACTATTAATGCCAGCACGCCTTTACGTCCTAGTTCCTTTAGGCGATGGTAATCTGGTGGTGGTGATATTATCTGGTGGTCGTCGAATTTGAAATCCAAGCCATATACTATTATACCCTCTGGGGTGTGTAGGGCTGCTATTACTGACTGGGGTATGCTATGTGTAGCATTTATGAACTCCAGTGTCATGTCAGGTGATAGTTGGCATTTTTCACCAGCATTCAGAACCTCTAACCTATTGGGGACGTTGAATTTCCTCTCTGATTTTATTATGCGTTCTATTAGTGCTATCGTGTAGGGTGTCCCTATTATGGGTGCATTGTAACGGTGGGCTAGTTTGGCCACTCCACCGATATGGTCTAGGTGTCCGTGGGTGAATACTATTGCCCTTACTTTCCCGTTAACTTCCTTCATGAGTGTGTCATCTGGTATAACACCCCTTTCTATGAGGTCTAGGCTGTGCATTCTTGCAATGTCGGTATCCTCATGTACATGTACCCTGTCTAGGTGTATTCCCATGTCGAATATTACTATGTCGTCGTTTATTTTGACTGCTGACATGTTTTTCCCGACTTCTTCGTAGCCTCCGATGGCGATGATCTCCACGGTCAATATCGTTGCCTCCTCGCATATTTTGACGTGTTAAAGCCCCTTTCATGCAACCAGGTTCTTGTTTCGCCTTTTATCACTATTGGGGCTTTTTTAAGTTCTTCTATGTTCTGGGCGCCCACCAGGTACATTGCCACTTTCAGGGATTCATTGAACCTCCTTATTACATTGACAACCTCCCTGTAGCCCTTCTGAGCCCCTTTAAGGACTGGTAGGGCTATCCCAACAGCATCAGCTCCTAGTGCTATGGCCTTGGCAGCGTCTAATCCGCTTCTTATCCCACCCGATGCTATCACGGGTATTTTAACCGTCTGCGCAACCTCCACAGTACTCACGGCCGTGGGTATGCCCCAATCCCAGTACAATCTCCCAAGATGTTTTTCCTCGGCCCTATAGGTTTCAACGGCAGCCCAGCTGGTCCCACCAGCCCCTGCAACATCTATAGCCGCTACTCCAATCTCCTCTAATCTGAGGGCGTCCTCTGCACATATACCCGCACCGGTCTCCTTTACCATTACCGGCACTTTTATATTCTCCACTATCCTCTTGATAGAGTCTATCAGTCCACTGGAATTTATGTCACCCCCTGGTTGTATAGACTCCTGGAGGGGGTTTAAGTGGATTGCCAGGGCATCCGCGTCTATCATATCCACTGCAGCCTCTGCATATTCTAGCTGGGGCGCTCCAATATTCCCTATCAAGAGTGTTGTTGGCGCTTCCTCCCTTGCAATAGTATAAGTGGCCTCCAGTGAAGGATCCTCTATACCCGCCCTTTGGCTTCCAACCCCCAATCCTATACCAAGTTCTTCAGCCGCCCTTGCAAGTGCCCTGTTTATATTGTAGGCCAGAGGATGGCCCCCTGTTATGGCTGTTATCATTATGGGTGATTTCAGTTCTTTTCCGAGTAATTTTATGCTCAAATCAATCTCCTCAGAGTCGACCTGGGTTAATGCATTGTGTACGAGTTCCACATCCTTGAATCCTGTATCTTTCTTGTATTCTACATCATAGTGTGTGCACAATAGTATGTGTTCCAATTTTCTGTCTGAGATCATCATATATCCCCATCTATAATTGTCCTCTTAAGTTCTCGGCCCAAGAGGGCTCTTTTGATATTCCCCGACCTCTTGGCGTTGATTATCTCAGAGGTCACACCCTTCTCGGCCAATAATAGGAGTTCTCTTATTTTACCTAGCATGGCCCCGGTGACGTCCTCTGATGTTCCGGGCCGATATTTGATATCCTTGAGGGATTTTATCCTCTTTAGGAGTTTAGCGTCTGGGTGCTTTTTAGGGTCTTTGTCGAATACTCCGTCAACGTCTGTCCCTAGTATGACCCTATCAGGTTTTAGTATTTCTCCAAGGTATTTTATGATCTGGTCGCCTGAAAGTACAGACATTTTCAAGTTTTCATCCGCATCTAAGACCACATCACCATAGGTTACTGGTATGAAGCCCCTTTCAAGGTATGCGATTATTATCCTAGGATCTGCATGTTTTATCCTTCCATTATATGCTAATATGAAAGAAGAGGGTTGTACCGAAACAACCGGGATACCCTCCCTTCGTAGTGCGTCACATACATGAATATTTAAAAGTTTAACCCATCTTTGTATGATGGAGAATCCCATCATCTTTTTTTTCAATTCCCCCTTGCCTGTTGGGGCTCCTATCCTATACTTCTTCGCTAGGGGGTGGCCGAAGGACCCGGCCCCATGGACTATTATAAGGGATGATGGTAGGGACTCTGAGATCTCCCCTGCAATCCTTTTAAGGTTTTCATGGTCTAGGGTGGGCCTTTGGGCCTCTTTTTTTGTTATGACACTTCCACCCAACTTTAGTATGATCAATTCACGCCCCCTCATCGTATATTGGACTACCATGTACTTTTTTCCCTTTGAACCCTGGTTAAACTTTCAAAATCCACCTCATATGGGTTAAAGTGTGTGTGGGTTTAGCATGGTAGTGTTGGTTTATTGGATGAGAACTCCCCTGGTTGATGGGTTTGCTTTCATGGCATTATATCCTCTGGCTGTTAGGCTTTCTAGGATTTGGCCTGTCCTATCTGGGTGTGAGTATGCTATTATGCTCCCACCGCCACCGGCTCCTGTTATCTTGGAGCCTAGCGCCCCTGCTTCTCTGCTTGTGTATATCATCTCTGATAGGCTCTTGCTGTTGACTCCTATCGCGTCTAGTAGGCCCTGGTTTATGTTCATCAGTTCTCCGAGACATTCTTTATCATCGGATTTTAGTGCTTTTCTCGCTTTTCGCGTGATATGTGCTATGGCGTCCATGATAAGATTCATGATCTGTGGGTGGCGTTCCATCCGTTCTTTCACGAGTTTAACCATCTTCGCAGTCTCTTCTGATCTAGTGTATCCTATGACCAGGGAATCTTTGAGGTCTCCTTTGATTTGTTCTATTTTTTCCTTGTCTAGGTATATTAGGCCCCCGTGTGTTGATATGGACGTGTCAAGTGGACTCGCAGCACCTTGAACTTCTAATTCGACTCTGTGGGCTCTTCTGGCGATTGATGGTAGCGTACTTTTCCTCTTGTGGTAGTTGTCGAGTGCTGCTATGGTCGCGACTGTGACGGCGGCTGATGAGCCTAGACCAGCCCCTATGGGGATGCTGATTTTAAGTTTTATATTGATGGGTGTGGAGTCATGGTAAAATTCTAGGGCTTTGAGGATATAATTTAGGATACCCATTTCACCCTTCTTTAATTTTAATCCGGTTTCTGGGCTGAGTATGGCTTCAAGGTCGAGGTCGTCAGATTTTATCCTCGTATAATCCCTGTGGGATTCCTTGATGGTTATGGTGGCCCTCTTGTCTATTGCCAATGCTATGGCTGGTTTACCATAAACTACGGCATGTTCCCCGAAGAGGATGGCTTTACCTGGTGCAGAGGCTTTCGAACCCATAGGACCACCACTATTTGTCCCCCTACTCTAGGATGACTGAAGCGTATCCCACAACTGATGAATTGTCACCTGTCATGTCACCACTAGTGGCATATTTAAGGAGTCTGCCACTGGTAGCCCCTAACCCCTTGGCTGCTATGATGGAAGCCGCCACCGGACCATAACCGCACATGCTAACATTGTATTGGTAGATCCTCTCATACAGGCTATTCTCGTCTAATGAGAGTATAGCCTCAAGCACTTTCTGGTCGTTTTTGTAAGCGACCTCGGCTGGTTCATAGTGTGTGAAATCTGTGCTTGCTATTACTAGAAAATCCTTCCCAGGGCTTGCATCTGTTATCGCGTTTCCTATTTCCTTCGCTGTTTCAAGGTCCTGCATCCACATGCAAATAGGCACTATCTTAAACTCCTGGTTGAAATATTGTAGGAATGGTAGGTGGACCTCGCAACTATGCTCTCCTAGGTGGGCTGATTCGTCCATGTCTGTTATCCCAGAGGCTTCTAGGAGTTCTGTTGCGAGTTCTTCGTCGATTTTAACAGGGCCTAGTGGTGTTATCCATTCTCCTCTGGGCATGATGGATACGCCCGAGCCCCTGCCTGTATGGTTTGGACACAATATTATGAAGGTTTCTGGGAAGCCATCAGCTGCGACAGCATGATATGTGTGGGCTGCCACCGGCCCTGAGTAGATGTAACCTGCATGGGGTGCTATAACAGCCTTCAGCCTCCTCTTATCTCCTATTCCGGGTATTCCCCCGGGGCCTAGTTGGTGGTGGAAGCACCATTTTATCCTCTTTTTCAAGGCCTCTGCTTCGGCCTCGTAGAATGTTCCTGCTACTGCAGGTTTTCTTTTCATAAGATCACATCATATTTTTACTTCGAATTCTGTTGGGGGAACGTCAAGGTCCTCGTCTTCTTTTAGTATGCCCTTTTCTCTGAGGAATTGTCTTGTGAGCAGCCAGTAGACTAGTGCTAGGGCCTTTCTACCCTTGTTGTTCACTGGTATGGCTATGTCCACGTTCCCTAGCAGGTTCTCAGTGTCGCAGAAGGCGACTGCTGGTATGTTCACCTGTTTTGCTTCTATGATGGCCTGGGAGTCTGCTCTCGGGTCTGTTGCGACGAGTACCTTGGGTTCTGTGAATTTTGGGAAGTTTGGGTTTGTTAGAGTCCCTGGGATGAACCTGCCGGGGATTGTTTTCGCCCCGGTTATTTCCCCGAACTTTTTCACGGGTTTTTGCCCGTATTGTCTGGTTGATACTGCGAGTATATCATCTGGTTCGTATTTTGCCAGGAATTTTGCGGCTGCTATGATCCTGTCATTTGTTTTCCTAATGTCTAATACGTAGAGGCCGTCTGATCTTACACGGTAGATGTATTTTTCCATGTCGGCTGTTTTTTGTTGTGTGCCGATATGTAGGCCTGCTGCTAGGTATTTGTCCAATGGGATTAGGAGTTCT
>Ga0116168_1000183_pt1 | contig 64590 bp, 58 predicted proteins | sample AD_UKC129_MetaG_FD_89795 | JGI IMG/M metagenome (GOLD analysis project Ga0116168, IMG submission 89795) | Active sludge microbial communities of municipal wastewater-treating anaerobic digesters from Canada - AD_UKC129_MetaG | ecosystem: Engineered > Bioreactor > Anaerobic > Digestate | place... | reverse complement strand
GTAAAATCTCCAATCCAATCGGTATAGTTAGCAAGTACCGCCCTCTCTTTTAGATCTTTTAAACCAGAAGGATTCACAGACAAGCCATTTATATCGTCTGAAATAGCAATAAAGGCTCCACCGAGACTCTGAAGTCTGGCACTGGTATTGACTCTAAGAAAAGATGCACCGGTAAAGCCCACTTTTGTAAAGCTGGGCTTTTCTAAAATTGCAGCCGATGCCAGACCTGTTAATAAAAGAGTATATATTAATTTCTTCATGTTCTCCTCCTTAGAATATCACTGCAATTTTGCCGGTTTTCTCTTTTCCATCAGAAGTCTTAATGTGAAAGAGATACATTCCACTCGCAGGTCTAATACCATACTCTGTCAGAAGGTCCCATGTTACCTCTCCATCATCCTCAGGAGTAACCTGGAGCACCTTTACGAGTTCTCCAGCGGGGTTAAAGATTCTAATAGTAGCATTCTTTGGAAGGTTGATGAACCTTACACCACCGGTCCTAAACTCTTTATCTTTGTCAAGGGGAGTCAGGACATAGTACGGATTAGGAACCACTTTAACATTATCCAAAGTGTAATCAATAACTTGTTGAATCGATGATACATCAATTTCATAATAATCTGTGCTATAAGGTATCCTTGTCACATTGGAGGGAGCCAGAGTACTTACGATCCATTCCGTTCCATCTGAAGGAACCCCACCAGCGTTCGTAAAGTCAGCGAATCTCAAAAGATCTGTACCAGGGAGCCTAATGCCCATCACATAATGGGCAAGACCTGTCGTAGCATCAACAGGTATTTTCTCCACAGCTGTAAAACGAAGGGTTGAACCAGCACCTGCACCAGCCACGAAGGACCACCCAGTAGCGATACTATCTCTGCCTGCAATAGGATCGAAGGGGATTATATTGCCCGTGAGTGTGTCAACTACCTCAAGGGTCACGGAATCACCGTTATCAACATGCTTCCAGGTAATTCGATAGACAGACCCCGCAAAGAATATACCCCTTGATTTCGTAGGCTGCTTGTATACATTTAATGTAGAGTCGAAGGGCCATTGAGATTGAAGGAACTTCCAAGTATCCGCAGAAGTGCCAACAAGGCTTGTATCCACAGTATAGAAACAGTTCAAAAGGTCAGTTTGAATCTCAAGCCTTGGACCCGAAATCACTGCCCCATTAAATAGGATATCTGAGGGGAATACATATATATACTTTGCAAAAGCCTGTGAAACAGTATCGGGAACAACTGTCCAAAGAATTCTACTCGATGGAATAGCCACCACCGTGTCTTGAGCTTCGTTCAGAAGGTATGTAGAATATATAGGATGCACTAAAACATTTGGGCCATCGGCCTTGCGTGTGTTTGGCCCTTCATAGTTAAATCTCAGGTAGTATTTACCCGCTTTTAAAATGCTGGTATCTTTAGTAACAACGAAGGCTCCATCATATTTAAAAGCATTCTCAACACCGTTCTTTGTAATAACTACAGGATTATCGGGGAAGGTCTCATCAACGGGATTCTTGTGGGGAACCACCAAGGCTCTTCCTGCAGCACCAGTTAGAGAAAACCATGTTCCGCTTGAAAAGTTTATATCGTATGGGATGATTTCATACATATACCTCACTCCATTCCTTAGAAGGGTATCTCTGTCTACATAAGAATGTACAATGCCTGTGTTTGTACCAAGGAATATCGAATCTGTGTAAATTTTGTTTCCTAAGAAGTCCATTACACTATCAGTATAAACAACAGTAAACTCATCAGGAAGGTCCCATACACCAAGGGTATCCCACACCATACCATCCATACTCTTTCTCAGAATATAACCCTCGAAGTCATACTCTCTGTACAATGGGTTACTTCCATGCTCAATGTCATAGAATCTGTCCCTCGTAATCTCTGCAGCATCATCCCAGAAGAGCACTACCTCTCTATCCTTACCCCAAGCGTACAATGTAGGTTTTGCAGGTGGTTGAGGAGCTACAAAGTTTTGAGAGTATACATCCCAAGCTTTCTTTGCAACAAATTTAATGTTTGTGGAATCTGCTGCTATGACAGCAGCAACCACAAGTTCTGCTGATGCACCAGGTGGCATGTCGATGGGCCCAGAAACCTGGATAAACCTCTTATCACCAGCGCCATAAACATCATCCATATAAGGGTTATATCTTCCTCCGGCAGAAGGTGGATCCCAACCGGACATCACCATATACCTCTCTTTGTCGTCCCTCGGATCTATTTGTATCGTGAAGATCTTGAATGCTGTCATACCAAGTGGTTCGCCAGTATGTAGGGTGTCGGGCCCCACAGGGGTTCCAATGGTATCTATAATAACAACTTCTTTTGTGGCAATGGGGCTCTTGAGAAATACGCTCCCCACAACACCAGGCAACCCATTACCATCCACACCGATCCAGCCGCCTTCAGGTTGAAGCTGGTATTGGAAAGCCAGGTTTAGGTTAATATCCCCTTCGCCAAAGTTGTAAGTCCTCACAAATCCTACCAAATCATTGGCTGCAGTACCCGCCTCATTTCCAATGTCGTTATCATAACAAGCACCTATATAAGCGTCTTTCAATGTATCTCCAGAAATATTCGTAACCTTAAAAAGTAGGAAGGTGATATCTTTAAGACCGGGAACATCAAACTGGTATGTCCACTGATCAAAGAGGAGTCCCATTATTCTTGAGCCTGACTCTTGCCTTGATGGGTTAAGATCAGTATACCTGGTATAGCTATCCAGGGTCGATAATACAAAATTGACAGTATCACCACTTACCAGATCGATCTCCTTAATGGGCCAACCGTAGCCTGCATTGTCAGAGTTCGAAAGGTACAACCTTGCCTGGGCGTCTCCTGTAGCACCAGCATAATCTCTATAATCGGGTTCCTCACCTATTATTTGATAGGTACTATCATCTACCCGCAAAAGCTCGGGTACGTAGGCAGGGCCACCTTCTGACTGCCCACTGTTAGGGTTATACATAAAGGCAACTACTGTATCCCACTTGGCAGGATTCGCCTCATTTCTCTTAAGGGCACCCACCCACACGCCTGCACCGTATATGTATGTTTCATTTCTACGGTTCCTTGGCCACCATCCACCTGCATCTCCTGAGGGGAAGTTGTGACCGAAGGAGCCATAGTTACTCATATACATACAGAGTTCAGACCCATCAAGGATGCCATAGTGGTACACTTTCGAACCCGATGAGCTAACCTGGGTACGGGCAGAAAGGATGCCCACTGCCACTATCATTAAGATTGATATTCTTTTAAACCACTCCATTTGACCCCTCCTTAGAATCTGAATACTAATGCAAATCTGAGTTGAATAGGTTCACCATAATTAGCTGGCGTCGCAAGGTAATCTTTGAGGGCAAGGATGTACGATTCGTACATTTCCTGAGGAGTAAGGATACCATCACCATTTATGTCTCTAAGAGGGTTATACCCAGTTTGGCCTAAATATATGTTAGAATTACCAAACATGGAGACAGTGAGCGTCTTTGCATAACCATCATCGTTAGGAAGTCCAGTTGTGGGGTAAACACCCACAACATTCTTAATGTTAAATATATTGAACCCTTCAAATCTCAGTTCCAGAATCTTCCCAAAAACATTGATTCCCTTTGAAACAGTGAGGTCCGTATTATGGCTCCAAGGAGTTCTTTCAGAATTTATGTCTCCAACGATATTGCCCCTGAGATCCCTCGGAGTATATGGAGCACCACTTTGAGATCTATGAATCAAAGAGACATTGACATTATCAAGAATGCCATAAGGCACAAGACCTTCGGGAGTAGAATAAGTAATTGAAGCGTTAATCGTGTGCCTATGATCATAATTCAGAGGTACAATGCTTGCGGGGCATGCTGCAGGTTCACCTGTGATCGGGTCAGTGCCCAGATAACTGTAGTAGAGGTTTTCATACGCTTCAAAAGGATCCGATTCAGTGCCTTCAGCAAATTGTAAGGTGTAAGCAAGACGTAAATTAACATCCCTTTGCATCAATTGATATGTTACCTCAACACCCTTGGAGTTCCCATATGCAGCATTGGTATAAATGTAGAAGGACATTGGGATAGCTTTGACCTTACGGGAACCGACCCACTGATAAACATCTTTATAGAAAGCAGTGACGTCAATTGCTGAGAAATCGTTTAGCTGGTTTGCGAGACCAACCTCAAAAGCAATCTGTTTTTCTGCATTCAGGTCAGGGTTTCCAACAAGCTGGTTACCCCTTGACATGATTTCGTCGATATTCATATGAGTAGAAGTGTAGAAGTATTCAAGGGGTGGAGTCTGGAAGAAGTACCCGTAAGCAAAGTGAAGCACCTGCCTCTCGGTAACTGGGTGTGATATGCCCAGCCTAGGAGAAAGCTGATACTTCGGTTTTACATCCTTAGCCATAGTATCTTCTGGAGTAATTGTATAAACATCGTTAGGACCAAGACCGGCTATGCTAATATAATATGTTTGCTTGGGGTCCATATAATCAAACCTGAGTCCAGCATTCACCACTAAACCCTCAAACTCCATCTTATCCTGAACATAGGCTGACGCCTGGTATGGGTTAGTATCGTAAATGTCTAAGAACGGATTTTGATCCCACGGCAACGAATTGTGGTAGTAGTTAATATCATGATACCTAAATTCAAGACCGGCTTTTAATTCATGATACTTATTAGCTTGCCATGTAAGATCCCATTTACCGCTATAAGTTTGCTCAATTCTTCTATTGATTACACGGTAGTCACCTGTCGAAGCAAAATTAACGTGAGACTGATCGCCGACACCCCATGGATTGCCTGGCCCAAAGTTATACATATAGTAACCTGGGATAATTACCTTTTCCGTAGGTGGATCGGGCACATAACCAACAAATCTGTAATCGGAGAACAGTTCATCTATTCTTCTTGAATATAAGTAATCTCTGATGCTCGGAAGATATTTGTCAAACCAGTACGGCTGGTAGTTCGGGTCAAGAATTCCAACCCTTGTTCTCGAATAAAAGTATCCCAAATTCAAGGTGTAGAAGAGATTGTTTCTCAAAATGTGGTTGATGGTAAGCGTTGTTTGGTATCTGCGTGTAAGGTTGACTCTGTTCCTCTCTCCACGATATTTGTACCATTGGTAAGTACCATAGTGATAAGTTTGGTTCTGCTCTTTAGCAAGATTACCAGCAAGCATTATTTTCAGATTTTCTAAAGGAAGAAAAGAAAGCTTTCCTTGAAGGTAGTAGTTTTGAGCGGCAGAATGAGGCAGAAGGTATGGGCGATCTGTAAAGTACTCTTTCCACTCCTTAGCCATATTGTAATAATCTTTCCAGTACGGCTTCACTGCATAGTTCGGATCGGAAGCTTGTGTTGGATCATACCACCAAACTTTGGCGGTGTCCACAAATGCCCTGAAAGCATCGGTACCATTTTCATAGGCATTTAGGATCGGATACCATTCGTCGTCTTCGGGAATGTAGTTATACGACGGTGCGCCATCTCTCCAGAAGGTTTCGCCGGAAACAAAGTACCTTACCTTTTTATTAGTAAAAGGAACTGGTCCACCAAGAGTAACCGTAGTTCTAGTAGAACCATAATCAAGCTTTTCAGGAAGAATTCCATCGGATCTAATAGTAAAGTCACCAGATGTCTTTGTACCTCCTTCTCTTGTGACCACGTTAATTACACCAGAAAGAGCCTGACCATACTCGGCATTAAATCCACCTGTGATAAGTGACATTTCCTGTATTGCAGACGTATTTATATATCCGTAAAACGTACCGTAAACAGGCGAGTTAATTAGCATTCCATCTACGTAGTACGCTACTTCATCATCCCTACCACCTCTTATAACGTTTACCCCGGTTACACCAGCTTGCATCTGAATTGCACTCTGAAAGTTCGTATAAGGCAATTGAGAAATGTTTTCCTGGCTAACTACTCTACGAGTCTCTGTAGCGGTTCTTTCCACAAGTTCCCTTTGAGCAGTAACTACAATCTCTTCTGTCCTAATGGCAGTCGACGTAAGGTAGAAGTTAATATTAGTGGTTAAGTCTACCTTTACCACTACGTCGGTAACTTCCTGGGGATTGTAACCAATCATAGAAGCTCTCAGTGTATAAACTCCAGGTTGAATATTAATCAAATAGTAGTAACCATCGAGGTCAGTGGCGGTACCAATTTTGGTACCTACGATCACCACGTTAGCACCGGGCAATGGATCTCCTGTTTCTTGATCGAAGACCCTTCCGGCTATCTTACCCGTTGTACCGGCGTATAATGCTCCACATAACATTATACCTGCCAGCACAACCATCACAGCCCGCTTTTTTAACATAGGGCTACCCTCCTTTTTAGGTTCTTTACTCATAAAAAACTATTGCCTCAAAACAAACCTGACCGGAACCATCACTTTACATGCCACAGGTCTATCTTGTTGATAAGCTGGTGAAAATTCAAATTGCATTACTGCTTCAACCGCTGCCTCATTAAATATCTGGTTATCACTTCTTGCTACTGTAGCACTCCTAACCTTGCCGTCCGGTCCCACAATAGCAAGTACGTAAACCATTCCTTCAATTCCTGCCTTTCGAGCAAGGTCAGGATACTTGGGAGAAACAGCTTTAACAATTTGTGGTTTCACCTCGACCACATAATATTCATAGACTGTTGTATCTGAGCTCGGTGGAGGTGGTACATCAAAAATGTTGAAATCAGTTGTAGGAGCAAGTTCCACCTCACCATCTTCAGCAGCTTCGCCAGCTTCAGCAACTTCCACTGTAACTTGGGGTCTTGGGGGAGGCGGAGCTTCTTCAATTTCCCTACCCACCTCCGTATACTCTGGCTCCAAATACATGCTCTCTACCTGCTTAGGCTGATAAGGGGCGACCTCAATCCCCCTCACACTCAAGAAGAGGACAATTAGTATTACCTGTGCAATGATCATACTCCTTGCAAGGTCATCAGGATATTCGTCCAGTAATTCACTTCCTTTATAGTATGGCCTTTTCCTCACCTCATCAGGCATTTCAATCACCCCCCTAAACCCTCTTTAAATTCTGTCGCAAATATAACCCTAAGAGCCTTAGCTTCACGAAGAGATTCAAGAACCTGGTCTACATAATTGTATTTTACCCTTTTGTCTGCCTTAATATATGCTATCATCGCCGGATTCTCCGCAATCTTTAACCTAAAACGGATTACTACATCGCTAGGTTGAACTAAGAAATCATCAACCGAAATCTGACCTTTCGAATTTATAAAAATCCTCGCAAGATCTTCTGTCTTTATAATTCTTTCAGTCGCCCTTGCCTCAGGTAGTATGACCTGAAAACCGATTTCTTTTCTAAACTTAGTAGTGACAAGGAAGAACAGTAATAGTAGAAAAGCTATATCAGACATGGAAGATGTGGGAATATTTGTTTTTGATGGAATCCTCTGCTTAAGTCGCATCATTAACCTCCTGTCCTGATGCTTGCCAGTGAAACTGCCTTTGCTTCAGGAACTTGCTTTATTACGTCGAAAACTTCTATCATCTTTTCGTATGGAGCATCCACGTTCGTCCTAAGCACCACCAGAGGATCCCTACCCTCATGTTGAGCCTTATAGTCAGCAATTCTCTGCGCAAGTTTCTCCTTAAGTTCAAAGGTGGCGACTGGGTCCTCATCAAGAAAAATCTCGCCAACATCGTTTATTGAGACCCTTATGACACGCTCCCCCCCAATTTTAACCACCTGATCTGTCTTTTCAGGAAGGGCAATCTTAAGCCCTTTTTCTCGCATGAAAACCGTGGAAGTCATAAAAAAGATTATAAGCAGGAAGGCAATATCCGCCATAGAGGCTGTAGGAATCTCAGCCTCCTGAGGAACTTTACGTTTCGATAAAATAGGCAAAGCTTATCCCTCCGTTATTTTATCTCTCTATAACTCCAGTTTCAAGAAGATACTCTATAAAGGCATTGGAAGTTTCTTCCATTGCCCTTGTAAAGTTATTTATTCTATCAGCGAAAAGAGCATAAAAAAGAGAAATAGGAGCAGCGATAAGAAGGCCAGTAGCAGTGGTAATTAAAGCTTCTGAAATACCCGATGCTACTATTGTAGGCTCAACTTCACCCGCAGCAGCAATAGCATTAAATGCCCTAATCATACCAGTAACAGTGCCAAGGAACCCTACGATGGGTGCCAAAGTCGTGACAGCTGTAAGATAAATCATTCCTCTATCAAGGAATGCAAATTCAGTTGTGGCTTTCATTGTCATGGCTTCTTCTACCACCATTCTCCCCCTATCTACCTTCTCAAGACCGGCTTCCATAACCTTCGCTATTGGATTCTTTTCCTTACTAAGAAAAGAGAGAGCCGCATCGATACCCTGGGCTTCGATTTTCTTTATTGTATCTTCCATTATTTGCTTGGGGTCTCCCTTCAATTTTATAAAGAGCGAGATCAGCCTCTCTATAATAAAGGCTAACCCCAATATCGCCAGGATGAGAAGTAACCACATCATTGAGCCGCCTCTAACAAAATAATCAACCAACGTTGCCATAATTAGCAACCTCCTTTTGTTTAAGTAAAATTTTAATAGCAAATCTACCAACTGTCAAGAGCAACCTTAATCCGTTGACAATTCGAGACTTGAGAATAATATTATATAAAGTGGAGGAGAAAATGAAAAAGATAAAATATTTAATTATATTCACAACTCTAATTTTAAGCGCATGTAGCAGTATAAAACTCACTTACGACTATAACCCGCGATCTCTGACATGGCCCAGGGCTTATGCCCTAAAAGTGTACGTTGGTGAATTTTCAGAGACCAGTGATTCAGTCTTTGGAGAAATGAAACTCATTGGGACTGAGCACGACTTGAGACATGTCTTCGTAATTGAACCCAGAGACTTCTTACGGAGGGCAGTCATCGCAGAGATCCGAAACTCAAATCTCTTTCCCACAGCAGAGACCGAAGATGAAGCGAACATCGTTTTAAAGGGGACATTAGACAAATTTTACGTTGACTTTACGATACATAAAATTCCTCAACAGCCCAATGGTCTCGAATATAAATATATGTCTAAGGGGTGGATAAAAGCCTCCTTCTATGTGTATCAAAAAGATAAGCTCTTATACAAAATTAATGCCTCAAGTCAGGTTGACGGTAAAGGAGAAATGTTTCTTTTTGGACACTGGGAAGATGCCGTTAGAAAAGATTTAGATAGAATGCTTCAACCAATGATTTTTGCGGTAATGGATTCTATAGAGACCTTCCTCTCAAGAAGATAATTTTCTAATTAATGCAATAAAAAAACCTTCAAAATCTGGGTTTAGATGTGGTTCTATTCTTTTGCATTTTGCTATTTGTGGTGCGAATTCGAATCTCTCCCACGTAACCAAGGCATCTCTAAATGTTATTCCTGGAAGAGAAAAATCAAGGACCTCTGCATTTAACCTCTCCTTTAAAAGATAATTTACTATATACTCATTTTCTTCCGGCGTGACAGTGCATGTAGAGTAAACCATAACACCGCCGGGCCTCAAAGCATCAAAACCACTCAAAATAATCCCTTTCTGAGCACTCATAAGCTTACCAATCTTTTCACGACTCCACCATTTTACCACTTCCGTATTCTTATTCAAGGTTCCAAGCGCCGAACAGGGGGCATCCACAAGCACCTTATCAAAAGCATCAGGAAACAACTGCCCAAATCTACAGCCCTGCTCATGGATAATAATAGTATTAAGTACACCCATACGATCTATGTTATTTGAAAGAGCCTTTATTCGTTCCACATCAATGTCATTTGCAACTATTGTGCCTCTATTTTTCATCATCTGAGCCATCTGAGTGGTTTTCGAACCGGGGGCACTCGCTATATCCAATACCATCTCGCCGGGTGCCGGATTAAGTAGTAAAGGTGGTATCATTGAAGAGAGTCCTTGGACATAGTAATACCCCATAAAATGTTCTACAGTACTGCCAACTTCCATAGGTGCATTATCTAAGACAAACCCATCATCATAAAAAGGAATGGGAGTTAGTTTAAATCCCTTTCCCTTTAACCTTTCAAGAAGATGTTCTCTATCAATCTTGAGGCTATTAATCCTTATAGCAGTCTTTAGCTTTTTGCCAGTACTTTCAAGAAATCTGGAGAGCTTGTCTCCATAAAATTTATCTAAGAAGCGCATTAGCTCAACATTGTTTTTTATGAGCCTTTCATCCATAGAAACTCTCTTCCAATTCTTTGATCTGATTCTCAAGGAGCGGAATCTTTAACTCCTTTAACTTGAAGCAGATAGTCGAAAAAATATTACTGTCGCCTGTGTTGAATGCAGCCACCAATACATTCCTCATAAACCGAACATACCCAACTCTGCTTACAGGTGTACCAGAAAATAACTTATAAAACTCCTTCTCATCCAAACTGACAAGAAAATCAAGTGGGGGAGCAATTAGATGTGCTCTAGCATATGAGATTAAATTTTGATCGCTTAATCTTTTGTTCAATGGGCAGATTTCCTGACACAAGTCACATCCAAAGATCCAGTTGCCCATACCTCTTGCTTTATCTACATTAATCACGCCCTTGTATTCTATAGTTAGATAACTGATACACCTTCGAGCATCTAAAAGCCCAGGCTGAATTAGAGCTTTTGTAGGACAGGCTTTTACACACAGGTTACAATCGACACATGCTTCAGCGGTTACTGGACTTGAGGGTTCGCAATTACTTACACTTAAAAATGCTCCTCCAATATTAAAATAGGAACCCCATTCGAAATCAACCACAAGGGTGTTAGATCCGATGAAACCAAATCCTGCAAAGTACCCAACAGGCTTCTCAAGAACTGGTGAACTATCCACGAATATTTTATATCTCAAGCTCTCAGCTTTTGGTTCAATTTCAAGCAGTATCTCATATATCTTCATCTTTAGCGTAATGTGGTAATCATCTCTCACCGCATACTTAGCAATTAAACCGCAAGCTTCAAAATCTACGTCTCCCCAAGAAAAGTCATTGTAAAATGATCTACAAACCAAGATAGAATTCGCCCACTCCGGAAAATACCTTCGCTTTTCTTTCCCCCTTACAAGGTAATCCATGTCCCCATGGAACCCCGAAGCGAGCCATTCATCATACTTTAAAAAATAATGAGTCAAGTCTGGAAGGGGTATTATTCTAAAACCTATTCCCCCTATAGAACTCAAAGGTACTCTCTCAGTAGTTTAATGTCTACACATTTACCGGTATTGCTATCAATGCGTGCTAAAACTCCCTCAAGGCCCGGATCTTTTTCTTCAGGCTCAAACGCAACAGGTATTTGTGTAATGAACCTCTTGACAAAAAGCTCTTTTTTCACCCCTATAACACCGCCAAGGCCCCCTGTCATGCCTGCATCTGTGACATATCCCGTACCGCCAGGAAGCACTCTCGCATCCGAAGTTTGTACATGAGTATGGGTACCAACGATAAGGGATACTTTCCCATCTAAAAAATAGCCAAGACTCACCTTTTCAGAAGTAGCTTCCGCGTGAAAATCAAGAATTATTATATCTGCTGAATAGCCCTTTAGAAACTCTTCAGCAGTCCTGAAAGGACAATCATATCCGTTCATAAAAACCCTTCCCAGCAGATTAAAAACCATAACACTACACCCCTGAATTCTGTAATATCCAAAGCCTTTACCAGGTGTACCAGGAGGGTAGTTCAGCGGTCGGACTATCCAATCAACATTATCTATAAACTGGTAGACCTCCCGCTTATCCCACATATGGTTACCTCCGGTGAGTACATCAACACCTGCAGCCTTCATCTCTTCAGCTGTTTTTTCAGTTAGACCAATACCCCCTGCAATATTTTCTCCATTAGCAATAGCAAAATCAACATCATACTTATTTCTCAAACCGGGGAGGAGCTTTCTTACGACTTCCCGCCCCATCCCTGCAACCACATCTCCAATAAAGAGAACTGTAATCATCGAGCGAACTCCACAGCACGTGTCTCTCTAATAACCACAACTTTGATTTGCCCCGGAAACTCCACTTCGCCCTCTATTTTCTGAGCCACCTGCCTTGCAATGTCAAAAGCCTCAGTATCGGATATTTTTTGTGCCTCTACGATGATCCTAATCTCCCTACCAGCCTGCAGAGCGTACGCTCTTTCCACTCCTGAAAATCCGAGCGCAATTTGTTCTAATTTTTCAACTCTTTTAAGATACGCTTCTATGCTCTCTCTCCTGGCGCCAGGTCTTGCACCCGAAATAGCATCAGCGGCTTGGACAAGGACGGCAATGGGACTTTTAGGCGAATCTTCTCCATGATGCGCCGCTATTGCGTTAACAATGAGATCACTCTCTCCCAGCTTCCTAGCTATCTGCGCCCCAACGATAGCATGAGGCCCCTCGTAAGTTTCATCAGCAGTTTTACCAATATCGTGAATCAGTCCCGCCCTTCTCGCGTTCACTACAGAAAGGCCAAGCTCACTAGCCATTATACCTGCGATGTATGCCACTTCCACGGAATGCTGTAATAAATTCTGCCCATAACTCGTCCTGAATTTCATCTTGCCTATTTGCCTTAACATATCTGGGTGAAACCCAGAAAGTCCCAACTCTAGGGCAATATCCTCGCCAATCTTCCTCAGGTGTTCATCGAATTCTTCCTCTGTTCGAGCGTAAATTTCTTCGATCATCGCAGGGTGAATCCTTCCGTCTTGAATTAATTTCTCAAGGGTCAGTTTTGCCTTTTCTCTTCTCACGGGATCAAAAGATGAAAGGATTACCACTTCAGGCGTATCATCTATAATAACCTCTACACCAGTTATAGATTCAAAAGTCTTTATGTTTCTTCCTTCCTTACCGATGATCCTACCCTTTAGGTCATCTGAAGGGATAGGCACAATACTGGTGGTATTTTCTTGCGAAATGACAGTTGCGATCCTCTGAACAGCTTGTAGAACCAGCTCCTTCGCCTCCTTTTCTGCCTTCTCCTTCGCCTCCTCCCTTATTCTGTACATCAACTGGGCAGATTCATATCTAACCTGCTGCTCAAGACTCTTCAGCAGCTCTTGCTTTGCCTCATCTCTCGTAAGCCTTGCAATTTCTTCCAGTTTCCTAGCCGCTTCTTCATTCAACTTATCTAGCCTCTCTTCCTTAGCAAGAAGCGCCTTTTCCCTCTCTTTTAACTCGGACTCAATTTGCTTAAGGGAAATCTCTTTTCTGCCTATTTGCTCAGCCTTTTTATCAAGCATCTGCTCTTTTTCTATCAGCCTTTTTGAAGTTTTCTCAAGCTCCTTTCGCGCTTCAAAGGCCTCCTTCTCAAATTTTTTCCTTTCCTTCATCCAGTACTCTTTAGCTTGTGCTTCACCTTCGTGTATTATTTCATCTGCTTCCAGCCGCGCCTTACTGAGAATCTCTTCAACAGCGCCAAGAGCCTTCTCTAGTTTCTTTTTGTAGCTTGTTCGGAAATAAACAACTCCAATGCCAAAGCCAACAACTGCTCCCAGCAAAATAAAAATTAATGTTGTCATTCCGGTTCCTCCTTTTTAAAGATCTTCATACCTTTTATTTCTTCTGGTAAATAAACCTGTCTAACTCCTCTGTTCTCCCCATAAGGATAAATGTAACCTACACCCCTCCCAATTCGCACGGCACCTTTATAGTTTGCATCCCTTAAATACATAGGCACCGGTAAATTCCCTGTTTTCCTTATCACTTCCCTAGCATTTGCCAACGTCCTAACCACTGCGTTTGACTTCTTTGCAAGGGAAAGATAAAGGACTGCAAAAGTCAGGATTATATCCCCCTCTGGTCTTCCAACCATTTCGAACCCATCTTTACAGGCTTGCACAACCTTAACAGCATCAGGATCTTCAAGACCTATATCTTCACACGAATGGATAAATAACCTCCTGATAATGTAAAGAGGATCTTCCCCTTGCTCCAAGAGTCTTACCAACCAGTAAACAGCTGCGTCAGGATCAGATCCCCTGATAGACTTTATAAGCGCAGATATCATGTCATAATGTTCATCCTCGGTAAGTGAGAATACCCTCTGTGGCATAATATCCTTGATCAGGTCATCATTTATAATTGGTCCCCCCTGTCTTTGCACAACAAGCAATGCCATTTCTAAAAGGTTAAGAGCCCTTCGGGCATCTCCTTCACTCATGTCGGTAATTATTTCTATTGCTCGCTGGGAAACCTCCACCGAATAATGATCCTTTAAATAGAACTTCGCCCTTTCTAAAATCGTCACTATATCGTGAGGCATAAGGGGCTTAAATTCAAACAGCATTGACCTAGAAATTAAAGCGTTGGATATAGCAAAAAATGGGTTATGAGTGGTTGAAGCAATAAGAATGAGGCTACCTTCTTCGGTAAATGGAAGGAAAAACTCCTGGTGCAGACGGTTTAGCCTATGGATCTCATCAAGGTAAAGGATTGCAGGCTTACCGGAAGATTTATAAATATTAACCAGATAATCTACAAGTTTTTTTATTTCGGAAGGCTTGATACGTGCAGCATTCACTTCCTGAAATTTCGTATTGACAAGATTCGCAACGATCCTTGCTAAAGCTGTCTTGCCACAACCAGGAGGTCCAAAGAATATAGAACTCTTTAACCTTCCATTTTCAATAAGCACTCTAAGGGGCTTCCCCTGCCCCACCAAGTGCTCCTGCCCAACAAACTCCTCCAGTTTCTGTGGCGCAAGCACAACTGAAAGTGGAATAAAATCTCTCTTTTCTTTTTCAAAAAAATCAAATTGCAAAGAAATCCACCTCCCTTACAGATACTAAACATTTTCAGGCCTTCCGAGGTTTGCGTCAATTCTCTGTATATTAAACTTCACACTATCGGTAAGTGCATCAGCACTCTTCTTTAGCGATAGGTATCGGTACGTCATATCAAAAATTACATTGACTAGTACCGTTGCCCAGTCGATGTCCGGTCTGGTACGTGAAATTCTCTCCTCTTCCTGCCTGAATTTTTCCAGAACAGTTGTCACAACTTCATCTAAAAAAGCCTCGTCTTCCTTTTCACAATAAATCTCAAACTCCATATTCTTAAATCTGATCTGCCTTCTACCTTTTATATTACTAAAAAGGTCCGCACTCACTTTAACACCTCGATCTTACTTTTCAAATTATTTAACTTTTTTTCAATTTTTTCCAGTCTATCAGAAATTTCTTTCATAACTTCATCCTTTTCTTTCACAAGCTCTTCAAGGGAGCTAACCCTCTCAAGCAATAAATCTATTTTTTTACTTAACTCCTCGGCCAGATCAGCCATTTAAACCCCTTATTTCATAACCCTCATTCTTCAGGAGTTCCACAAACTTAAAAAATTTCGTATCCACCTCCTCCTGCGTGAGAGTTCTATCTGAAGCTCGAAAAATAAACTTAATGGTAACACTTTTCTTCTCCTCAGGAATAGGTTTTCCGTAGTAAATGTCAATTACCTCGTAATCTTCCAGTATAGGAGATAGAGTTTCAGCTGCTTTTCTTATTAGTGGGGAGATGGAATCATTTTCCTGGATAATTATCGAAAGGTCTCTGCTCGTAGAAGGGAATGAGGGAATTTCTTTGTATCTAATTTCCGCAAACTTCAGCGAACTTAGATCCAATTCTAACACAAATACAGGTGACTTTATATCAAACATCTTTCTAAGTTTGCCTGATACTTCGCCCAGATAGCCCACTTTCCTACCATCACATAATACCGCACCGCCATTCGAAAGGCCCATTATCGCGAGATCTTCTGGGACTACTTCAAGTGTAGGCTCAAGCTTTTCCCTTATCACTTGAAACCCTGCAAGAAGGTCATACATATCAATGTTTCTCTCCGATCTGTCCCAGGTTTTACTTACCTCCCCAGCGACACAAAGGCCGAGCATCATTCTCTCTTCCGGTAAATTCTCTTCTCCAGACCAGCGAAAAACCTTACCCACTTCGAAAATCTTTGCGTAACTTACTCCCCTTCTTAAATTGTTCGATGCAACTCTCAGAAGCCCGGCAACAAGTGAAGTCCTGAGCACGCACATATCATTATTTAATGGGTTACGAATTCTCACAAAGTCCCGGGGTAAGCCTCCGATGCTTTGAAGTTCTTCAGGATTGGCAAACTCTACCGTCTTCACCTCAAAAAAACCCACGTTAGCCAGAAGGACCTTTAACTTCCGATCAATGGATTTCAGCTTTTTACCAGAAAACGTGCTACAATTTCTCACCATGCTATTTATCTTATCATATCCGTATATCTTCAAAATTTCTTCCGACAAATCCTCCCACTCTTCAATGTCCCTCCTGCGCAATGGAACCACTACTTCAAGGTGATCTTCTTTCCCGTGAACTGCAAAATCGAGTCTATCAATTATTTTTCGCACTACCTCAGGTTCAACCACCTGACCGAACATCCTATTGAGGTCTTTAAAGTATAGTTTGATCTTTTCCTGCTCAAAGTTTTTACTTTTAACTTCATTAATTTTGCAAACAGTACCACCAGCAAGCTGTTTAATCAGGTAAGCTACCCTCCGAGAAGCCACTTCTACTATAGAAGGATCACCTCCCCTACCAAAACGTCTTGAAGATTCTGTGGTAAGTCCAAGTGAAGACTCCGCCTTCCTAACCCTAACCCTATCAAAATATGCACTTTCCACAATTATAGTAGAAGACCCTCCTGTTACACCACTCTCTTCGGCACCTATAACCCCTGCAACTGCAATGGGCTTTTGAGCATCAGCTATAACCAATATCTCAGGATTCAATTCCCTTTCTAACCCATCAAGGCAAAGAATCTTTTCACCGGGATTAGCCCTTCTCACCATTATCTTTCTCTCAACCTTCGCTGCATCAAAGGCATGAATAGGTTGCCCAAATTCGAACATTACAAAATTAGTTATATCTACTATATTGTTAATCGGCCTCTGACCTAAGAGAATCAACTTCCTCTGAAGTTCGAAGGGTGACTCCTTTACGGTTATATTCTTTATTATCCTGCCTGTGTAAACGGGGCAACTATCTTTGTCCAGTACCTCTATTATAGGTATATCATGACACTCCTCTAGCACCCCGACTTTAGGCCAGAGGATCTCACCGCCTACATAAGCCGAAATTTCCATCGAAAGTCCGATTATACCTAACAAATCAGGCCTATTTGGGAAGATATAAAGGTCATAAATCCAGTCATTTAAGCCTAAGTATTCAAGTGGAGAAACTCCTACAGGAAAATCACCAGGAAGCTCATATACTCCACTCGAGGATATAGGAAGGCCAACCTCTTCCAGTGATAGAACATTACCCTGTGACTTAACCCCTCGCACTTCCTTTTCGTGAACTACATTGTTCCCAAGACGGGCTCCTGGAAGGGCTACAATCACTTTCATCTTTTCTCTAAGGTTAGGGGCTGTAGAGACAACGGTAATACTTTTAGCCCCGATGGAAACTTCTGCGACCTTATAAGTTAGGTCATCTTTAATATTGGACAAATTTTCTATAACTCCGCTTACAACGTGTTCCTCAAGCCCTTCTGCAAGGAATTTAAACTCTACCACTTCGATACCCAAGTAGGGGAAAAGCTCCTTCAATTCAAGAGGAGAAAGCTTTAGATCCTGAATATACTCTTTAAGCAAGTTATACGAAACTCTCATAGTTGCCTCAGGAACCTTATATCATTGTCGCTAAAAAGCCTGATGTCATTTATACCATATTTTATCATTGCAATTCTTTCAATCCCAAGTCCAAAGGCGTACCCAGACCATACTTCAGGGGAAAGTCCTACATTTCTAAGGACTTGAGGATGAACCATTCCGCACCCAAAAATTTCTAACCATTCTTCACCAAATCTCACCTGCCCTTCGGCTGATGGTTCAGTAAAGGGAAAATACGATGGCATCATTCTGAACTCTGCCTTTTCGCCAAAAATCTCTCTTACAAGAACTTCAAGAGTCCCTCTGAGTTCAGCAAAACTCACGTTTCTATCAATGTATAAACCCTCCATCTGATAGAAACATGGGGCGTGCGTTGCGTCAAAGGCGTCAACCCTGTAAACTCTCCCCGCATGGACAACTCTAATAGGAGGCTTTCTCTGAAGCATGGTCCTTACTTGCACAGGAGAAGTCTGAGTCCTAAGCAGCATTTTATCAGTTATAAAGAACGTAGCCTGCATGTCCCTGGATGGATGATATGGAGGTATGTTCAAGCATTCAAAATTATAGTAATCCCACTCCACATCAGGTGCATCGTTAAGTCCAACCTCTTCGAATCCAAGGCCGGTAACTACGTCTAAGAGCTCATCAACAACTTTTGAAAGCGGATGTAGATTTCCCACTTCCAGGTGTCGTGGCGTGATGTATAGGTCATAAGTATCTGAGCCCAATCGAGCTAAGAGCTCCTCTTTCCTCTCCTGAACTAATTCCTCAAACTTTACCTTAATCTCATTTATCAACCGGCCTGCTTCACGTCTCTCTTCTGGTGAAAGTAACGATATTTTTTTGATTATATCCTGGACTTTTCCCTTCTTACCAAAGAACTTTACTCTGAAATTCTCTAAACTCTCTATGCTATCAATGTGAGCCCAATCTTTTTCAATCTCGGTTCGAAGAGAATGAACCTCATCAAGAATTGACATGGGTTTTAGCAAGTTTAGCCAGTTCGCTGAACGCCTGAGTATTGCCCACTGCAAGATCAGCCAACACTTTTCTATTCAAATTGACATTAGCTTTCCGCAAACCAGCCATAAAAGTAGAATAGTTTAGACCTTCTTCTCGGGCGGCAGCATTTATCCTTATTATCCATAATTTCCTCATATCGTGTTTTTTCAATCTTCTATGGGCATAAGAGTATTGTAAAGATCGAAGAACGGCTTCGTTTGCTTTTTTAAAAGTGGAATGTTTCTGGCCAAAATAACCTCTTGCAGCTTTATGTATCTTCTTATGTCTTCTCCGACGCGTAAAACCCGTTTTTATTCTCATAATTTCCTCCTACATCTCAAAGTTTGTTAATTATAAGCGAGAGGCACCGGAGAGTCAAAACAATAAATACAGTATACACAAACGGTTCTCCCTCCATACCAAGCGTTATCATCCGCCCTCGTGCAAGAATTAGCTAATTAATTCTGATGTGCCAACCTAAAAGCACACCCGAAAGTATATACTTTATAGGAAATCTCAATCTATAATAATGTTCCGTCATTATTGCGCAAAGTAACAACCGCTTGCACTATGCAACATTATACTAGTTCTTGATTCTTGAGTACGTTTAAGGTAAAACCAAAACCGTTTTACTAAAATATAAAGATTGATGTCTCGAAGGTAAAGTATTAAAATTAGCAAGTAAAGGAGGTAACATAATTGAGAAGAAAATTGAGAAGTGTAATATCACTAGGTTTTTTGGGCCTTCTCCTTGTAACTTCTTGCAAGAAAGAGAGCGATGTTCCAAAGGATGAGACCGCAACTTTCTTAACCTCAACTAACAACCTCGGTAGTGAACTCTCCCAAACACAGACCTTCAATGTACTTTCAGATTTCGTTGCCAAGAATCCACCAATTGGGACAGGCAAAAAGACGATAAGATTTAGAGAAAATGAATATAAACTACCTTTGAACATTGTATCGGAAACAACTAAAGGTACGATTGAAGATCTTTACGGTACGTGGGAGTGGCAGGATACAGGCTGGGTTCATATCGATCCCGATGTTCCACAAAGTGGCATACTATTCCAATGGATTTTCTATGATCCAGCGCCTCACCAGGCACAGATACTCATAGATTCCATTGAAACCTGCTTTATTGGTACCGACACGCTACCTCAGAAAGCTCACGTGGCAATCTACCTTGACAACAATAAAATTACTGATCTAAGTTTTAATGCACAATACAATAACTTTAGCCAAATCACTTATTTAAGAATCCTTCTTACAATCCCGGGAGAATTCCAGGTGGGTCTTGAAGCAACAAACTTTGAGTACAATTCTGAGGGGGAAATTGTTAACGTTACTTTACGCCTTTGGATAATCGACTACACACGCAGTAACTTCCGGACCGACCTTACCATTACATTGAGAAATGATGAAAGTATCGCCTTTACTTATTCTGACTCTGATGATTGGAAAGTAGTTCTTAACTTATCGGCACCTGTTGAAATCCCTGAGGGCTATATTACATATGAAAAAACCACTGTTACGGGAGAGATTACAAAAGATGGAAGGCACGCAGCCGATCTAAGGGGCGTCATCTGGAACCCGACCGATGAAAATCATCCTACCGAAATCACGATCATTTTTAGTGACGGTAGTGAGGAACCCCTCCAAAATTATATTACCTTCATAGGCACTAAATAGTTAGAGTCTCTGAGTAGGAATTACATTCTGGCGGGCCCTACGGGCCCGCCAGGAAACTTTTAAAACGATTGCATTTCACTTATTAAATAAAGTACGACTATTAAACTCTGAATTGCAATGTTTACTTTATGTAACCTTCCTTATCTTGAAGCCATCATCAAACTCGCAGGGTGGGCCTGCAAAATAGACAAGAGAAAGACACAAGGCGCATTCCCCTCAAGAAGAAAAACTATAGACAAAATAGAATATCATACTTATGAAAAAGTGAGAATTAAAAGCCCTTGCCCCCAGATGGATCCGAAAACATGCCCAGAGATTTATTAACTCTCATGAGCACTCATACTTCGGAGTACTAACATGATTGATCATGGTTACCTGTCCAAAAGAAAGGGAATACTTTAAACTATTTCAGTAATTCCTAAATACGTCCTGGTACGTTCTTCCAACTATTGGTGCAATTAATGCATACGGAATTACGCTATCATCCACATTCGCCCTTAGCCAGAATGGCAACTCCCTGTATATTGTTAGCATCTCTATAATTCTATCTTCCGAAATGGATTTCGCAAACTCACCTATCTCATCCTTTAAGTCAGAATTAATTATAAATTCCTGAAGATACGATTTTGTGTACAGCAAGTCTCTTCCTATAGTTCCATAAAAATCAATGAAATCTTCAATATATTTTTCACTTTTTACGCGAGGCTTCTTCTGACCTTCAGATAGTCCACCAGAAGGAGATTTAAACAACTCCAGAAGCTTCTGTATGTCAACCTCTCTTAATGCCTTAAGGAAAATAGATCGTGCTCTAATAAAATCACTATAGACGTACCTCTTAGCCTTCCCTATCGAACCAAAGGTTATCCTATACAGAAGGGGTAAAGATACTCTTAAATCGAGAGTTTCAAAATATTGTTGAAAATCTTTAAAAGAAACTGCATTAAATCTCACTTTTCGAGCCCTCGAGTGAATCGTTGGAAGGATTCTTTCAGGTTTTGAAACTATAAAAATCACAACCGTTCTCGGGTAAGGTTCTTCGAGGGTTTTCAAAAAAGCATTCTGTGCATATTGATTGAGATTTTCTCCATTAGCCACAATTACAAACCGATATCTCCCACTATATGGTCTTTCTCTCCATAACTCCTTTTCTACGGACCTTATTTCGTCAATTTTTATCTGCTTGATTGGACTATAGAATAGGCGAGGCTCAAGCCTCTTCAACATTCCATCCCATTTATCAGCATCCATGTCGGGTAGAAGGAGCATTAGATCAGGATGTTGGAGATGCAACATCTGAACGCAATGAGGACATACTTCACATGGCACCGTTTCCTCTCCTTCACAGTTAACTGCCGCTGCAAACTCAAGTGCACTCGTCAATTTACCAACACCCTCTGGCCCTACAAACTCGAGGAAAAGGGAATCAACTTTCTCTTCCCTAAGAAGATGAACGTAAGTAGTTAAAAACTCTATGACCCCTTGTTGGCCGTATATCCCCTTAAATTCAATCTTCATTTTACTTCCAGATACTGTTTTAGAACCTGTAGTTTCTTCTCCCCAATCCCTTTAATTTCTAAAAGTTCGTCCACATCTTTAAATAAACTCCTATTCCTCCTCTCAATGATGCTCTCTGCAGTTTTATGGCCAATACCTGGAATAGCAATTAATTCCTCTAAAGTAGCAGTATTAAGATCCACTTTCGAAATAACGCCTTTTGCTTCATGGGAATGGCCGCTAACGCTATCCCTCACATCAAGGCTCGCTTGTAGTAGTTCAATGGTCTCTTCGTTCTTTTTATTTAACAATAACGTACCAATCAGCATAGAAACTCCAATAATAATAAGGCCCGTTCTCTCCTCTTTTGTAAACCACATTAGAAGTTAAAGTTCACGTTTACTCCAAACCCTGTATTAGAATTGTATCTTTTACTCAGGTTATCAATGTATCTCTTGTACCCAACGGATCCAGATGCGGAAATATCCCTTGTTATGGAATATGTAGCACTAAAATCACAGCTTACCGTCGTTTGATCTCTCAATTTAGTCTCTGTTTTATTTACGATAGTGGATTGGGAGCTTCGGCTCCACTGTACATTCACACCGAGTTGCATAGGATTCTTTAGCTTCCAGTGAATACCTCCCACTGGAATTTTGATTTCTTTACCTGTGGGAATTGCGTAAGTGGGATTTACACTAACTCTATGATCAATATTCTTCGCAGTCCTCTCACCAAATCGAAAATCTGTATTTTCAGTGGAAGAATAGGTATAGCTTAAAGTTGCTCCAATTCCATTCTTAAAAAGCAAATTCACGGAAGGTGAAAGACTCAGCACATCGGAACTATTGTCAGGATCTTTACCAAAGTCCCCCGAAATCTCGCTCCTTTGCTGGTAATTAAAATTAAAGGCAAGGTTAGCCAAAAACTTGTTCAAAAACTTATTTGATATCTTTAAATTCGAAAGAGTCACCCTTGGCCAGGTTGTATTCTTTCTATACCTTTTACTTATATAAACAGAGCTCACGGAATTATCGTGCGATCCTCCTATACTTATAGTTGCGGTGAGAATCCTAAATCCCCAGTCCATAGTATAGTGCCGTACAAAGGTATTGGAAAACCTCTGAACCTCGCCTGAGTCTGAAAGAAGATTTCTGTCGATTCCAAATCTAAACTTCCAGTCAGGTCTCTCTTCTGCCCTGTTTATACCGTAGTTATCAGTAATATTATAGGAAAATCTGAGTGCTTGGATGCTCCTTGCAAAGCCTACCCATCTTTTTTTAAAGGGGTGCTCAAGTACTTTACCCGTTGAGTCAGTCTTGTCTTTAAACAAAAATCCTCCAAATCTTTCAAGAGCAGTTGCAATATTCAGCGACGCATTAAAGCCTGCAGAGGTATTGGACGCTATGTTAGCTTTTATAACAGAATCCTGCGTCTGTAAGCTCCTGTCCTTATTCTCACCGTAAGAAGTAGAAAAGTTAACTGAGGGGTCAAGTATTGAGAGTATAGAAAATCTTAAAGAAGAACTAAACCCTTCAGAATATGCAGCCTCTCTTTTCTCCCATAGATCATGAGTCCGTCCGAGGTCAAACCGTGTGTTTAGGAAGGAAAATGGATTATAGGTTATAGAATGAGATTCAGCTAAGGACTTTACAGAATCTCTTTGAGCAACACCACTCATATAATCCTTTCGAAATGAGGTTACATCAGAATAGCTTCCATTAAAACGGTACTCAGGAAGAGGATTCATTCTGAACTTGCCCTTCCTAATTTCCCATGGAATTCTCAGCCCATGACCAAAACTTAAACTTTTAGTATAGGAATTTGCTGAATTCCGGGGGTTTGAACTCACGTCCCTATTAAGATAACCTGATAGATTCAAAGGTTCAAGCAAATACTTAACAATCAAATTCTCTGAGCCTGCAGATTTGGAAAACGAAAACGACGTTCTCCGTGAATCTGTGAGGCTTTTTTCTCTTAACTGTTGTTCCGGAGTTAGAACGAGGTCCGAGTATGAACCATAAAGAGGCAAGGACCTTATAAAATTCTTCATATGGGCAACATTCAGCCTAACACCCCACTTCTGTGGAAGAAGGGCACCCAACTCTGCATTGATATTGTAAAAAAGCGTCCTGTCATCACTCTTATTCGGAGCCCCTTGAAGAGGCCTAAAGTTGCTTTGAAGTCTTGAAAAAGAAACACTCGCTCCAAGAAAGTTAGCCCATCGAAAATCAGCATTCCATTGGTAAGCAGTAGCTCTATCGGCTCTTGGGTCACCAAGACGCAGCTCATTTATCCACAATTCGCCACTCAAAGGTACCATCTCATCATTCAAAATTCCAAAGGCTATGCTTTTAATCTGAGTAAACGAAGGATTACCTCTGATCGCCACATTCCCTCTCACGTGAGGGCCAACTGCTGACACAGAATCTCTGATAATATTCTTAATCTGCGTAAGAGAATCAATATAAATCACAACTTCACTCCACTCAGAACTAACGATTTTATATCTATATTCATAATAATTGAGACTGTCACCCAATCTGATAAATACGGTGGGGAATGGGCTCTCTGTACCGGGCCTTGGCTTTACAAAAAACTTGATACTTTTGTAATTCATAAAATCCATCACGCTACTTTTCGTCTGGGTAACAAGCCCAAAATGCGACTTCCCCATATTCTCGTATTTAAGGGCCAAAGCGTTCTCTTGCTCAAGTCTACCAGTTATTAAATCCCGCTCAAGCTCCACACCCGGTGGAGAAGTATATAAAGGATCATCGGTGTTACCTACCGACCTTACACCAATTACCTCATAATCTGCGACAGGAATAGTGGAATCTATCGTCATAACATCAGACTTAACATAACGATTACCCTGGAATTTAAACTGTGCAATAATCAAAGTGTCAGGTTCTGTAATATCATCAAACCAGAGTCTTACGAAACGTACATAACCCCAGTTTGGGTTTCCAAATTTCCGGCTCCAGGTAGTGTCTTTTAGTGGTATCAGGAAAGTTTTAAACCCCTCTTCATTTTCGCCAATGAAAATATCCTGAGGTGGATTCTCCAAATCAATTACAATCTCATAATAATTATTATCCAATGCCAGTTTTCCATCTATTATAAGCTCTTCGGTGTCCAGACGTCCGTTCCCTTCGGTACCATTCACGCGCGAATAGTTTCTTTCCCCGCTGCGCGGGTAGTAATAATCGTCATTCCCATCATCCACCGAAGATACACTCCAGAGGCTGTCAACGCCTTCATAACCATCTAAACCGGTGTCCTCACCATCATCAAGTGCACCATTACCATTCTTATCCTCTGAAGATATAACATAAGGGTTATAACTCTTAATCTGCTCACCTTTGTCCCTCCACACAGAATTTTCAGAGATATCTGGCCCAACATCCACAACCATCTTCCCCTTACTTCCCTTTACGATTATATTAAGATATTCATAGTTAGAAAAATCCTGCCCGAGGCTACTTAGTACATTAGATATCCCCATAAAGGAAGATATTCCAGTCTCTTTAGGGTACAGTTCAATATAAAACACAAGTTGAGCTAAATTCTGCTCCTCTGAGGGGATGTTGGAAAATATCTGACCCTTCTTGTACATATCGTATACACCAGCCCAGACAATCTTCCTTCCGAGGTTAAAAGTATCTCTCTCTATCTGAGTTGAAGAAAGGGGGACAGAGCTTCTTTTCCAGTCATATATGGAAAAGGAGACACCAATTTCATCTTTAGAATTCTCCATGTCATCGATGTATGCAAAGCCCTTAGTATTAGGATTAGGATATGACTGTGCAATTTCACCCTGGAACCTCAAAGTAGAAGGTGAAGTCGATTTACCAAAACTAATTTTGTTAAATATTTCTGTAAGCAAAGGAATTTTCGTATCGTAAGTTACATCAAGCTCACCAACGAGGCTTAAGGTAGGCTCACTGCCAAGAGTCGGTCTTTTTTGTGAAGAAGACTCAGACCTGCCCATAAAACTGCCTCCGAATTTCAACCCTGAGATGACCGGAACCTCAAACCGTGTTCCCCACAGTGATTTACTCTTGATACTGAATAGAGGTGAATAATCAAAACTGACATCAATCTTTGCATCCGGGTCCTTTAAAATATTTTCATCTAAAATTGTCACCAATCCCGCTTCATAGTCTATCCTGTACTCTTTATCCCTCGTTAAAGCCCTGCCGTTATATCTCACTACTTCACTGTTTGGTAGAATATTCATCTGATTCAAGTATATTTCTTTAGAAATCTGTCTTTTAACCACCTTTATCATATAGGTAGTGCCTTCATTGTAAGACATCCTCGTCTTTTTATATATAAGGGAATCCTTTGCCGTAAGTGAGTCCATTAAAAAGGGTTTCGGGTACGGAAAAATTAAAATCCCCTTCGAAAGGTCAAGCACATCTACAGTCCTTCCGCCTTCTGTCCGTACCTGGTCTACCTTACCATCGTTATTCTCATCTATTTTAAGTATATTGAGAAAGGAGCGCCCTCCTTCACCCCAAATTACAACACCAGAAGAATCTCTACCTATCTCAATATCTATATTCTCAAGAGCAACAGCAGTCGCTCGCAGGTCATATATGTTCATGAGCATGAGATCCCAGAGTTCAGCCTTCAAGGTATCAGAACGGGTGTAAAGAGTATCAATATATAGAGGGAATGATGCCGGTTTAATAAGTCGGAGACTATCAAGGGTCACAATGGTGTCTTCCGTTGAAATCCCAACACGTCTTCCGGATGACGTTACATAAGAAACTGCAATGACATAGTTCTCTCCAGCTTTACTATCAAGTTCTAAGATCTTAGAGTCAGGATAGTAAAAATAGTCGGCCCCAGAGGTCAAAATCTTGAAATTTCCATACTCTTTTAGAGAAGAATCAGCGTCAAAAGTACCTACAGATAAATCAAAACCATAATAGTAAGCAAAACCAGAAATTGTAACACCAGGCTGAATCCCTCTCTGCTCATCAACAAAAACTTGAATACTTACAATAGATTCGACTTCAGGAATGTAAAAGAACCTAAACTTTTCATAGTCTTTACCATAAAGTACAAGACTATCCTGAATTGTACCCCTCGACAAACTCGTGGACTGACTTTCTCCCTTTTCCCTTGTAGCGATAGCCTGTATCTTCAATGGCCCAAGTTGCAACAAAGAATTGAAGCCAAAAAGCCCCTCCTTACTTTGCCCAGGAAAGCTTGCAAATCTAGTTGAGGGTAAAGTTACTCTTGTATCACCAACTTCAATGAGCTTTACAACGTCATCCTCTTCACCTTCGAACCTTACTACCACATTATTTTTCGTTTCATCCTGCCTTTGTGAATCATGATCGATAAGAATTTTGAGCTTTGTACCAATGGTTCCTTGAAGATTAAGTCTCAAAAGCTGCTCAAGTTGGGGATTGAAAAAGCTGGAGGTTTTAGCCCCAATATAGCTCATGGGATCGTAATTGACATTCCTCTCCAATCTAACGTTGACCGACTGGTTGCCATCAAGGTCAATTTTTGCCCCTTCTCCACCAAGAAAAGAAAGAGGCTCAGGTATATATACGGGAATTTGAATAGTTGGAATAATACCACCACCTCTTTCAGCAGCTTTAGCTGCCGTAGATTCTGCGGCTATAGAGAGGAAACTCTGATAAATTATCTCATTTTCCATAAGCTCTTTGTATCTCTCGTAAGAAACAACTGAATCAGTTCCTATCTCTATATTACCCTTAAATCGACTGAAGGTAACTAATCCCTCCGGATCAATTAAAATACTATCTGTGATTCCGTAATTTTCCTCAAGATAAGAATAAAGCGGCTCTTCACTGGATAGTCCAAACATCACAATTGCAAATAAGGAGAAGAAAATCCTCATGGACTAATCTTAATAAAAATTGAATGTACGTTCAAAAGTCATCAGAATCCAAAATGTACTTTTGTTTTATATATAAAAGGGCATCATCTCTATTTTTAATTGTGCCTTCGGCTACTAAGTCGTCGATCTCACCAAGAATTACCCTAAATAAGGGGCTGGGTTTAAGACCAAGCAAAATTAAATCATCCCCTGTAATCAGTCTACCAGGCCCCAACTTTTGCTTCTCTTCAATAACCCTCCCAATTTTCGCTCTAAACTCCTCATAGGGCAATATACCATCCTGTCTTGGAGGAGAAGCCAAAGCGTCAGCTATAGCAATATCGAGGAGAGGGAAAGCAAGGTCGTCCATCCTCCGTAGATAGCGGTTCACTGCCTTATCAGTCAACACTTTCTGCGCTGCCAAAAGGTGAGGATACATATGGTGTCTAACCAAGTTCTTTAGAAGATTTCTCTCTCTACGTGACATCTTGAGCCTATCGGCAATATTTTCCACCATTTCAGACCCCAGTTTATCGTGACCGTAAAAGTGGGTGTTCCCTTCCTCATCATAGCTCATAGTCATCGGCTTTCCAATATCATGGAGCAATACTGCAAGCTTTAATACGTGAACCATCTCCGGTGCATAATCCCGTTCCTTCAACATCTCTTCAAATTTTGCAACAGCACAAAGACTATGATACAATAGATTCTGCTCGTTGTAATATCTCTGTGCCGTGTACTTCATAGGCTCGAGCTCAGGGAAGATGGAAAAAAGAACGCTATCCTCACTCATGAGTGTAAGCGTTGAGGATGCATTTGGGGAACTCAAAATAAGGGTAAGCTCATACCATATACGCTCAGCTGCAACAATTCGTACAGAAAGGAGAGGTGATAGTTCTTTAAGAAAACACCTGGTTTTGCTTTCAATAGAAAATCCCAGTAAAGCTGTGAAGCGATATGCACGAAGAATCCGCAGCGGATCTATAACTAAGTTACGGAGACTTTTTGTTCTTATAATCTTTCTCTTTATATCGTCTAATCCTCCAAAAGGGTCAATTGTTCTCTGGGTGGAAACTTGTATTGCTATAGAATTCAAAGTGAAATCCCTGATAGAGAGGTCCTCTACAATGTCTTTCCCCTTCATTTCTGATACATCGATCCAAGTATTTTCATCAAGAATACATCGGTACTCTCGGTCTTCAACGGACAAAGGAAATATAACAAGCGAAGAGGCTTTCTTCTTCAAGGTCTTTAAGACACAATCAACGTCTCTAACCACAATATCGTAATCGCTAAATTTTCTCCTAAGAATAAAATCTCTTACAGTGCCTCCCACCAAATACACATCGCACTTTTCTGCAATTTCCATGTCTATTAGAGGTATCCCTATCTTAACTTCCATAGCTTTCCTTTATAGCATTAAGAACAATTTGTACTGCCTCACGAGAACCTGCTACAATATCCCCAGTATTAAGATAAGCTTTAGCCCCATTAAAATCCTTCACAGTTCCACCTGCCTCTTCAACGATGAGGGCACCAGCAGCGATGTCCCAAGCCGAAAGACCATACTCATAAAATACAGCAAACGTACCATTAGCGACATAGCAGAGGTCAAGGGCTGCAGACCCCAGCCTTCTCATATCAGAAAACTTCATAAACACCTTACCGAATATACTTTCAAGAAATTCAAACTTTGTTTTATCTCTAAAAGGAAAAGCTGTACCGAAAAGACTCTTCTCCACGTCACCTGAAGTATTTATCATAAGGAGGTCCCCATTTCTAAAGGCACCCTCTCCCCTTCTTGCATAAAAGAGCTCATTCCTCGAAGGATTTAGAACTACCCCGACTTCAGGCTCGCCATTATGGAGAAGGGCACAAGAGATGGCGAAGATGTCAATCCCATGAAGAAAATTTTTGGTTCCATCCAGAGGATCTACTACCCAAACATAATCACTACTGAGCCCCTGCATCCCTTCCTCTTCCCCAAGGAATTGGTAATGTGGAAATTCTGAAGAGAGAATACTCCTAATTATTTCCTCTGATTTCCTGTCCACAAACGTAACCCAATCATTGTCTCTCTTTTCCTCTGCATCGAGATATGAAACTTTGCCAAAATTCTCAAGGATGAAAAGCCCGGCTTCTTTCGCTGCCGCTATAGCAACCTGAAGATGTTTCCCCATAAATCTTCCACATCTTTAAAAACAAAATCTGGATTAATACGACTAATTTCCTCTTTACTTTTAACAACACCCGTTAGTACCAACATAGTAATCATACCCATCTTCTTACCTAATAGGATATCCGTATCAAGCCTATCACCAACAATTGCAGTTTTATCCAACTCTGTGCCCAGTCTTCTCACGGCATACCTAATGATACAATCATTGGGCTTCCCCAATACCACAGGTTCAATCCCTACGACCGTTGTAATTGCGTTTACGATGGCACCTGCACCAGGAAGCAACCCTTCAGGTGAAGGGAAACCCGAGTCACAGTTGCAGGCAATGAATTTAGCTCCATTTTGGATAGCAAGCACTGCTTCTTTAAGCTTACGATAATCTACATGTTGGTCGAGACCAACCACAACAAATTCGGCTCCTAAGTGACTATCAACAATTTCCCAGCCGCACAGCTTTAGTTCCTCTTTAACTCCATCCTCCCCGATCACAAACGCCCCATGTTTCCCTGGGAAATACTCCCTGATATAATCACCAAGGGCATTTGCAGAAGTGTAAATCTTCGCAGGGTTTACTTCGATCCCCATTTTTTGTAACTTATCTCTTACTTGGTATGGAGTCCTTGTAGAATTGTTAGTTAGAAGTAAAAATGGAATATTTTTATCCTGAAGCCATGTGACAAATTCCTTTGCACCGGCCACGGGCCGATCACCAATATAGAGGGTCCCATCAAGGTCTATTAGAAAGCCACGTATTTCTACCATCTCAATAGCATAGCTCCATAAATAAACCCTGCGCCAAAAGAGACAATGAGCACCAGCTGGCCCCTTTTTAAAAGTCCTTTGTCTTCCATCTCTGAAAGCGCTATAGGTATAGAAGCTGCACTGGTATTTCCCATCCTGTCAATATTAACATAAACCTTATTAGGTTGAATCCCGAGTTTTTCCCTCGTAGCTTCAATTATCCTGATATTTGCCTGATGGGGCACCAGCCAATCGATGTCTTCGGACCTAAAACCAGCCCTTTCGAGTACCTTTTGTGCAGCATCCTGCATCCCGTTCACCGCGTGTTTAAAGACTTCTCTCCCTTGCATCTTTAAATAATGGTCTCTATCTCTCACTGTTTCAAAAGAAGCAGGTTTCCTCGACCCACCTGCAGGGAGCATAAGCAACTTATGAACCTCCCCATTGCCTTTTAGATATGACGATAAAATATCACTATCAGAATTGTCCTTTGTGACGACTGCAGCACCGGCTCCATCCCCAAATAGTACACATGTATTTCGATCGGTATAATCTGTAATCCGGGATAGGGTTTCCGCACCTATAACCAGAATATTACGGTAATTTGGAATACTTAAAAGCCCCCTTGCAATTTCTAAGGCATATATAAACCCAGGGCAGGCTGCCTCAATATCAAAACATGCAGACCTTTTTGCTCCGAGGTGCGCTTGCACAATACACGCCGTCGCCGGGAACAGATAATCGGGGCAAGCAGTGGCTACTAGGATTACGTCAATTTGCTCGGGCTCTAACTCTGCCTTCTGGAGGGCTTTTACCGCGGCCCTATATGCAAGGTCCGACGTAGCATCCTCTGGAGATGCTATATGCCGCTCCCTTATTCCTGTTCTCTCGACAATCCATGAATCTGAGGTTTCGACAATTTTCTCAAGATCAGCATTTGTCAATATATTTTCGGGTATATAAGACCCCATTGCAACGATCTTCACGCCCACAATGCACCTCCAGAAACTATAAATTCAAAAACAAAGATTTACCAAAAATTAACCTTATATAGAAGTTTACAGTCGCGTTGATATATGCTCCAAAAAGCGGAAGCCCAAAAGCAGAAAGTAAAATTAACGCAAGGAGTAAATAGTAACCGTATCTCCGCATAAATTCTTTGAAAGCTCCGGCTGGCAGGAAATACTCCAAAACATGCCACCCATCCAGGGGTGGAATGGGGATTATATTAAAAAATGCAAGTGCGCCGCTGATAACAATAAAATTTACGATCATAGCCCCAAGAGTCGTAGTTAGAAGAAATTTCAACGCTACAAAACGCAATATAATTCCGACAAGAAAACCCGAAACAAGGTTCGAAACTGGGCCTGCAAGAGATACCAGCACAATATCTCTTTTGGGATCCCTCATATTATATGGATTTACTTGAACGGGTTTTGCCCAGCCAAAGTGGAAAAATAAAAGTGCGATAAAACCAATAGGATCTATATGTGCGAGAGGATTAAGAGTAAGACGTTTTGTGAGTTTTGGAGTTGGGTCACCCAGTTTGTATGCCACATACCCATGAAAGTATTCATGAATTGTCAGTGCCAGAAGGATACCTGGCAAAACCAGAATGAAATCAAGCCAGTTCATTTCTTGCCACCGGGTCAGAATCAAACTTATAAATCATAGCTGAAATTAAACCTACTAATTTACGAATAGTATTGTACCAGATACATTTTTTAACCATTTTACCTCCGCAAGTCCATTTTGCGTTATTAGACTCTATTAAGTACAATCATCAATTCCTTCGATTTAAAAAATATTCAGCAAGCTCTTCGAGAAGCTCCCCCTTCTCACCAAAAGCCGCCTTCGCTTCAATTTTTACCTTTTCAGTAAGCTTCTTTGCTTCCTTAATGGAGTTATCGAGCCCCATTACTTTCGGGTAAGTGCACTTCCCGCCTTCATGATCCTTTTTCAACTTCTTACCCAGTTCCCGTTCCTCACCCGTCTCATCAAGGATATCATCAATAATCTGAAATAGAACACCAAGGTCTATCCCAATAGTTTTTAATTTCTCTATTGTTGACTCCGCTGCCCTTGCACCAATAGCACCGATTACAAGTGAAGCCTCTATAAATCTGGCTGTCTTCCTTAAGTGAATACTTTCCACAAGATTCCTCGTATGGACACGACCCTCTGCTCTAATGTCAAGCACCTGTCCCCCAATAACTCCATCAACACCAAGGGCGTTAACCAGCACCTCTAACATCCTCACTTTCAATTCATCAGGAATCACACCCTGCAGAAATATCCCTACAGCCTCTACAAAGAGGGCATCCCCTGCAAGAACAGCCACAGCTTCACCATAAACTTTGTGATTAGACGGTTTACCCCTCCTAAAGTCATCATCATCCATAGCCGGCAAGTCATCATGAATAAGAGTAAAAGTGTGAATCATCTCCAGTGCGCAGGCCTGTGGCATCACCTCATCGATATTCTGACCTCCTGACAACTCATACCCAAGTATACATAAGACAGGCCTCAACCGCTTTCCACCTGCAACCAGGGAATAATACATCGATTCTCTCAAAATCGGTATCCCTGGCCCCGATTTTGGAAAAAGTTCCTCTAACTTCTCATTTACCAATTTGCTTCTTGTTGTCACATACTCTTTAATATCCATTAAATCCCCTAAAAAAGATTATCAAGAAGTGTCATAATTATAAAACCCAGCATGAAGGAAAATGTAGCAATCTTCTCCTTACCTGCTGAGTGAGACTCCGGGATCATCTCATCACTAACTACATATATCATTGCGCCGCTGGCAAACGCCATAATGTAAGGAAGTAGCTTTCCAAGTAAAACCCCAAGTGAAACCCCAAAAAGACCAGCAACTGGTTCAATCATTCCTGTCAAAAAGGCAATAAAAATAGCCTTCCCTTTGCTCATACCCATGCTATAAAGAGGCAAAGCTACTGCGGCGCCCTCGGGTATATTCTGAATTCCAATTGCAAGGGCAAGGGAAATAGCTTGAGCTGAAACACCCCGAGCAAAGGAAACACCCACAGCCATACCCTCAGGGAAATTATGTATTGTCATTGTAATCAGAAGAAGACCCGTTAGACGCAATTCCGATGGGGGACCTTCTAAACCCTTCAGTAAGTGCTCATGAGGCAGAATTGTATCAAGTATATCTACAAAAATTGCCCCTAAAAGGAAAACCACCAGTGTTAAAAATATATTTCCTGCAGAAATAGCCGGAACTAGCAAACTAAATATAGACGCAGCGAACATTATTCCACCTGAAAGCCCTAAAAAGAGTGGCATACTTCTCGGTGTATACTTCACCTTTGGAAGAATAAAAAGAGCTCCAATAGAAGTTGCAAGCCCCGTGAATAGTGATGCGAGAGCACCTGAGAAAATTGCCGACACGCTAACTCTCAAGACCCGAAAGTCTTTTAATGTGATTTATACTCTCTTCATCATCGGGCTTCAAAGAAAGAACTCTGAGAAAGTACTGTCTGGCACCGTCTTCGTCATTGATCATTTCTTTAAAGAGCCCCATAGCTTTAAGATACCTGATTTTCTCGTCTTCAGACTGGACCTCATTATTATTAACCCTTCTGATCAACTCATTAATACAGGTCTCAGCAAAATCAATCTCGTTTTCAAATAAAGCCTCTCTAAAATAATCAAAAAGTTCTTTACTAGTGTAAGATGAATAATCCTCTTTACTCGATTTCTTTGGAGACATACTCCCTAAACTCCTCTATGTTTGCTGACGTACCTATTACTACAAGTTTATCGGTCCTCATAAGTTCAAAGGTTGCATCGGGAAGAACAAAGGTCTCGGTTTTGGTATCTACTCCAATTACCGGCTGCTTTGCATCTATCTTATCTAAATCCTTTACATCCGGTCTATTACGCTCGACAGCAATAACATACACACCATACTTCCTTTTAATCTCAAGCTCCCCAAGGGTCTTCCTCTGAAAATTCTTAGGGACATCTACGGTAGCTATCATAAAATTTTTCTTTCTCAGAAGATCCACGAGCTCCTCGGCTCCCATTATGATACTATAGGCTAACCTTTCTGCTGACTGCTTTTCAGGTTGAATCACTCGTGACACTCCCAGTCGAGACAGAATCTTCGCATGCACTTCATTAGAAGCTTTCGCGTAAATATTTTTAACTTTCGCCTCTTGTAAAATTTGAGCAGTCAAAATCGAGGAAGAAATTTCCGATATGCATAAGAACACATAGTCAAAATCTGAAAGGTTTAAATGTGTAACTGCAGCTTCGTCAGTACTATCCAGAATCAAAGCCTGTGCAACTGTATCTTCTATTCCCCTGATTTTATTTTCATCCTTATCCATTACTACGACGGTATGGTGCTCTTTTACAAAAAATTCTGCAAGGGCTTTACCAAACCTACCTGCTCCTACTATCAACACATTCACGCTCTCACCCCACTATGTAGCGATCTTCTGGATAGCCAATCTCCACCCTCGACTTTTCAACTATATAAGTTGCAATAGAAAGTACTCCAACTTTCCCCACAATCATAAGTATTATTATAATCCATTTTGATGGCACAATAAAATCTGCAGAAAGACTAATGTATGGAATAAAACGAGAGCCCGTCGAGAGGCCAACGGTCCCAAAGGCAGAAAAAACTTCAAACACGATATCAACTGGGTTGTGGCTATTCAAAACACTCTTATCCAGAGCAAAAATTAGAAAAATCGAAGTCAATATAAGTAACAATGATAAAAATACTATTATTAATGATTTTCCCACAGTTTCTCCCGGTATCCTCCTCTTAAATAGATACACATTCTTATATCCTTTCAAATAGTGGAAAATCCATAAGAACACAAGTGCAAATGTATTGGTTTTAACTCCACCCGCGGTGCCTCCCGGACTTCCTCCAATATACATTAATAACATGATAAACATCAATGTGGCAGGGGCTAAACTGGCAAAATCTACTGTGTTAAAACCGCAGGTTCGCGGAGTTACAGATTGAAAAAGAGAAGCTAAAACCTTTTCTAAACCCGTAAAAGAAGCAAAAGCCCTATTATTCTCCAAGAGTAGAATAACGATAAAACCCCCGATTATTAAAGAAAGAGTCCAGACGATTACACCCTTAGTATGTGTCGAAAACCTGAAGACCTTTCCACTCGATTCAGAGCCTTGTATTTTTTCGCTCTTCCTATTTAAGATCTTAAAACTGCGCAGCTTCGATGAGGCAAAATCCCTAATTTCGTTTACCGCAAAAAAACCCAATCCACCGCACACTATTAAAAATATCATAATGAGATTGACCCATATATCCCCTCTAAAACTCACTAATGAATCTGAAAAAGTGGAAAAGCCCGCGTTGCAAAAGGCTGAAACTGATTGAAAAATTGCATGTTTGAATGCAAGAGACGGATCAAAGTATTTGAGAAATGAAAAAAATAATAAAATCGATCCAAAAAACTCTATGGTAAAAGTATACACTATAACCCTTCTGGCGAATGAGAGCGCGAAACCTGGCTTTAATTCAGGAAAGCTATGTGCGACCATTTCAGGCAGGATAAGGCTTTTCCTTAGACGGTGGAGCAGAATACCTGCAACGGTCATATAGCCGATCCCCCCAAGCTGAATCAGTACAAGAATCACAGCTTTTCCAAACAGGGTAAAAAACACAGGTGTATCTCGTACAATTAATCCCGTAACACACAGAGCGGAAGTACTGGTAAAGAAAGCATCAGTAAAACCCAAAGGCCCAGTCCTAGATATAGGTAACAGTAAAAGCACTGCGCCAACCAATGCAAAGGATATATATCCAAGAAAAAGTAACAAAAATGCCTTTCTTTCCATCTTAAATGGGGCTGAGGAATTATATCCCTGCTTTTACCCCCAGTGTTAATCCAAACTTTTCATTTCTGTATTGCCCTTCTAAATAGCCCTTCAACACCAACACCTTAAACTCAAACCCAACAAAGTAAGAAAGGGCTTCTTTCTCTATATCACTTATCGCCTTATGGGTTGCATCTCCGGACGTCCAGTAATCTGTTTTCATAGAATACGTGTCATAAGAAATCCCACCATAAGGCGTAACTACGGGAAGGCTTTTTGAGACCGCTGCACGGACCGAGAGGTCGTCAAGAGCCAGCTTCGTGTAAAGGGTATCTTCAAACTCAAATGTAAGGCCCTGATACATGCTATTCATAATTGTTACAGAAATAGCTGGAGTAGGGGGAATAAGTTGGTCTTTTAACAATTGAATCTTAATGCCATATGCGAACAAATATGGAAGGTCCTGAAAATAATCAGCTTTAACAAGCGTAGGTGCATATTTGCAAATGAAATCCACAGCAAAAAGCTCCCTAAAAGCAGGTGTAACAGAAAAACCTCTAAATAAACCAAGTTCACTATATAGATAAGGGAAAAATGCTGGGAACTCCACATCCTCAGATGTTGCGGGATTTTGAAACTTAAACCAGCCCATATTGACAGCAGCGCCAATATTGAAATGTGGCAACCCACCTCTGCATCCTGCATTTGAAACAACCCCCGAAGAGACAAGTGATGCGGCATTACCAGCCAAAGATTGAGCCATATCTTGAACTCTCTCTTCGACAGTTTGAGCGCTAAGGACCGCTACTACAAGCAGCAAGCACGTCAAATACTTCATAATAACCTCCTAAATAATTTTAATTATAACAGTTTATATGCTAACGTTCAATACGAGAAAAACTTTATGAGCTAATACACTGATTACAGGCCCTGATCAAATTTGTTCGCTAAAATCTCTAAAACTGCCACAAGATGGTATACTATGGCATTTCTTTGAACCTCCACGGGCATAAGAGTAAAATATACCAATGTATATTGTTATTTTGATAGTTTCTTTTTACTTTTTCTTTTTTAGTATAGAACTCTTGGCAGGGGGGTTTCAACTTCTTGGTAGCAACTTCGCACAGATCCTAATCCAGAACACAACAAATCCGTTAGTCGGCTTCTCAACAGGGCTTCTCGCCACCGCCATTGTACAATCCTCATCTTCCACAACGACAATAATTGTCGGACTGATAGCCAGCAAGACGCTCACTATCAGAAACGCAATCCCGATGATTATGGGTGCCAACATAGGTACAACTATTACGAATACACTCGTCTCTCTAACTCATATAAAAAAAGGGAAGGAATTTAAAAATGCATTGCAAGCAGCCACAGTTCACGATTTTTTTAACCTGCTCACAGCCTTAACCTTCCTACCCATAGAATATTTTTTCCACCCCCTTGAGAGAATAGCAACAATTCTGGCACATTTTTTTCAAAATGTTGGCGGTTTCGCCGTTGTATCTCCTTTAAAGCTTATCCTCGAACCTTTAATAAAAGTAGTAGTTCAGTCCCCACTCAAGAAATTTCCTTTAGTTATATTGATTATCGCCATCCTAGTTCTTCTTATCTCTTTAAAATATATCGTTGATAGCATGACTAAGATTTCAAAGAGACTTGTTGATAAATACTTGAATACAGTTTTCTTTAGAAACCTCGGTACTTCTTTCCTCTCGGGTCTGGTTCTAACTGCACTAGTGCAATCAAGCTCATGCACTACCTCACTTGCAGTGCCCCTTGCAGCCATTGGCATTCTCGACTTAAGAAGGGTCCTTTACTATACAATGGGCGCTAATGTTGGAACCACAATAACAGCGATTATCGCTGCCCTTATCACAAAAAGCTCCGCAGCACTTGCTATTGCATTCTCCCACTTACTCTTTAACGTTTTTGGTATAGTGCTCAATACCTTAATATACAGGGAGGTTGCAATGAAAATCGCAACCGCATTTGCAGAATTCTCAGTAAAGCACAAAACAATTATGTTTTTTTACTTAATTGCACAATTTTATTTAGTTCCAATTTTAATAGTAATTTTTGGGAGGTGAAAAAAATGAAGAGAACATGGCTTGACATTTTTAGAGGGAAAACTTTACTGCACGAAGCCTACGAAGAATCCCTCGAAATGCTAATCCAGGTAAAGTACATGTACTTAGAAATCAACAAACTTCTTTTTGAAGAGCTAAAACAAGATTTCGATCCGTATTCCTTAGATAAACTAGTCAACAAAAGAGAAATCGACATAAGGGAGAAAATACTTATGCACATGGCCTTTGGAGCCGACAAAGTGGATATTGCACCTGCGCTCTCCCTTAGTACTATCGTGAAAGACATTGAGAGAATTGGTGATTATTGCAAAAACATGTACGAACTTGTTGAAATTTTCCCAGAAAAACTTGAAAACGACAGTTACATTACTTTATTGAAGAAAATTTCCGATGAGATCACACACGAATTTGATGTAACGTACATCGCATTCAAAGAATCTGATGAAGAAAAGGCTGATTATGTTATGAAAAAACACCTTGAACTGAACAAAGAGCTGGAAAAAATGATGAGACAAACGGCAGAGGACGAATCTCTTAAACCAAGAAAAGCAATTATCATCATACTGCTTACAAGATATCTAAAAAGAGTTAGTGCACACCTAAAGAATATTGCTTCCTCTATTAGAAACCCTTACCCAAAAATTAGTTTTCAGCCAGAGAGCGAGTTCTAAACAGAATATTTTACCAATACAACCGTTTCACATTCGACTAACTTTAGCTCTCCGACTGGACCAACTTTTTCACCAGTTTTTGCTTTAATACCAACCCTGGCTTGATCTAATTCAAGGACTGACGAAATACAAGACTTCATGTCTCCCACAAAAGGTTGGATTTTGGGTTGTTCAAGTCTCAAAGTGCAATCTATATTCACTATCTTCACCTTATCCTTTATTCTTTCCCAGATCTCTCTTAAAAGAGTAACGCTCGAAACTCCCGCATATCTTGGATCGTCATCCGGGAAGAAGGTCCCTATATCTTTCTCTCCGACTGCACCGAGAAGGGCATCTATTATAGAGTGAATCACGCAATCGCCATCAGAATGGGCGACAGCCCCAAACTCTTCAGTAATGAGAACTCCACCAAGGACGAGCTTCCTGCCACTGGCAAGCCTATGTGAATCATAACCAAGCCCAATCCTATATTCCATAGTATTCTCCAGAATTTTATTTAATAGTGCCATATCCTCAGTATATGTGACCTTTACATTCTCCGGGCTTCCTCCAACAATTTTTGCCCTGTAACCAAGTACTTCGTATACCATTGCTGACTCGTCCGTATAGACACGCTTAGAACCTTCAAAGGCTTTGATAAGCACATCTTTCCTGAAACCTTGGGGAGTTTGTATCGAATAAAGTCTGTTTCTATCAATATATTCCTCGATCATTCCTCCCCGAGAATACGCAACAGTATCTCTCGCAGAAATAGCAGGCACTACCGCATCAGACTCTTTAAGCTCATCTATTACATCATTAATTACCTTCAGCGGTACATTAGGTCTTGCGCCATCATGCACGAGAACATAATTGCAATTTGCGTGGAGAAGCCCGTTTCTAACGGAATCTTGTCTCTCTTTCCCACCAGGCACTACATACTTTACCTTCCTATATTTCGATAGAAAATACCCCGCGTAATTGATATCCTTCCTATTTAAGACAAGTATAATTTCTCTCACGTTAGGGTGAGATTCGAATCTTGCAATAGAATATTCTATTAAATAAGAATCGTATAACCTCAAGAAGATCTTATTTTCACCAAATCTAGCACTCTCACCAGCACCAACAATTATAACACTTACATCAACCATTATTGAAATCGGCCGGCTCGATAAGCTGTCTCAGTATTTGCATTCTCATCGGATGTCTAAGTCTCTTAATCGCCTTCGCTTCAATTTGCCTGACTCTCTCCCTTGTAATACCGAAAATTGCGCCGACCTCTTCGAGGGTTTTTGGGGGATGCCCATTCAGGCCAAACCTGTATTCCAGAATTTTCCTCTCACGCTTGGAGAGAGTTAGCAGTACCTCTTCGAGTCTTTCCTTTAATACCTGAGACCTTGTATACTCCAGTGGATTGTTCTCCGTATCTACGATGTATTCTGCGAGTATCGTCTTATCATCGTGATCAACGGGCTTGTCCATGGAAATTGGCTCTTTCTGAGCCTCCAAGGCCTGCTTTACTTTATCAATGGTTAAATTTGTAAATTCTGCAATCTCTTCATAGGTGGGTTCCCTATCTAGTTCCTGCATTAAATGTTTGATTGCTCTATTTATCTTGGTTATGGTTTCTATCATATGAATGGGAATCCTAATTACCCTTGACTGATCCGCAATCGCTCTGGAAATGGATTGCTTAATCCACCAGGTAGCATAGGTTGAGAATTTAAAACCTCTTTTATAATCAAACTTCTCCACCGCTTTTATGAGCCCAAGATTCCCCTCCTGAATCAGGTCGCCAAATTCAAGACCACGATTCATGAACTTCTTTGCAATGTCAATAACCAGTCTAACGTTACCCTCCACCATCTTACACTTAGCCCGCTCAAGCGCCCGGAAATGCATCTGTAACTCTTGATAGATCTCATTGGCTTCATCAAAGGGAATCCCTATCCTTCCAATCCTTTCTTCCAGAAGTCCTGCAGTTTCCCTCATCATATAAACCAGTTCACCGAGCCTTTCTCTATCTTTAGGAGTTGCCAATTTGGAGACTTCCAAAGATTTCATGCTTTCTTCTTCGTCTCTAAGGTTTTCAAGCTTTTCGTGGAATTGCCTTATCGTATCTATCTCTTCCTCAAATTTAAAAAATACGTCTTTAACTATTGAAAATTTTGGTGACAATTTCTCAATTTTTTCGGATATCTTCTTACCCAGCTTTTCTCTAGTCGCAAAATCGCTAACCGCGTATGCCTCAATAAGCTTCTGGAGTTCACGGAAGCTCTTTTCAACACGAACTTTCTCTTTCTTGTTCATGTCTCTAGAAGTCCAATAATGAGAATCCACATGGACTACTTCTTCTATTGGACAAATCCCTTGAAGACATTGCCTGACGTAAAGGTAAAATTTTTCAATTCCGTATGGCATTGAAAAAAGAATTTTTACAATGGACTTCCTTGCATCATCGATCATTCGAGAATATTCCTGTTCTTCTTCCTTTGTGAGAAGATTAAGTGAAGAGACCTGTTTTAAGTAGGTTTTTGTAGGATCGTCTCTAATTTGTGAAAATTCTTCCTTTTCAAAGACGTCGCGATCCGTTCTTTTTCTCTTCTTAGGTCTAAAACTTTCGTGAACTTCAATACCTTCTTCTTGAAGAGCCATTATAACTTCTTCAAACTGTTCGGTCCCGACCTGAAAATGCAGCACTCTTTCTAATTCATCAAAGGTAACCCTCCGCTCCCTCTTAGCTCTTTCAATAAAGTACCTAAAATGTTGATCTTCAAACAAGCTCTCCATACCTCTACCCCCTCAAATTTTCCCTTTTACTTTTAAAAAACTCTACTAAAATTTTTTCTACGCTCTCTTTATTCTCAATCTTTTGCTTTATCATAACCTTCCTGGCTTTCGAAGCTTTAACTGCCTTAATTTTTTTAAGAATTTCATCTCTAACAACATCATTAATTTCTCCAATATAGCTCATTGCGTACTCGACAATACGCTCAGATTGGGGGTGGTCTGAGACGATCTCTTCCGGCGTTTTGCCTTCCTTCATAGTGAGATAAATAGCACGGGCATCTCCCGAAGTAAAATCCTCTGCATCTAACTCAGTAAGTAGCGCTTCCCGAATTCTCTCATCCAAAAGTGCAGCAACTGCAAGTGCAAAGTCCGCTCCCGTAACATCCTCTACCTTTTTCTGACCCCCTAACAACTTCAAAACCTCTTTAAAGCCAATAGATTCAATACCGAAGGCTTCTGCAACTAAGTCACTAAAATCTTTTCTAAGAACTGGGTTCTCGGCCTTCTGGATGGACTCAAGCAGCTCCCTAACATTCGAAGCCCTCTCTTCTATTGAACCGCTAATGCTCATTACATAACGCGCAAAATCCACAGCGCTTTCAATGGCTTTGGATACGCCATCAGCTTCACCATTTTCCCACATTTCAGCTGGATCCTTTGCATTCTCAATACGCACCACGTAAGGCAAAACACCCCTTTCCAACAGCACCTTAATACTCCTCAATGTTGCCTTCATACCAGCATCATCATTATCAAAAAAAAGCTTGACTTTGGAGATCTGAGTTGATATAAAGGTAGCCTGATCAGAGGTCAAAGCAGTACCCATCGGTGCGACTCCATTCTTCATACCCATCATAAAAAGCGCAATTACATCAAAATACCCTTCCACTATGACAGGGAAACCTCTTTCCTTTATCTCCTTCCGATTTATGTAAAATCCATACAATATCTTTCCCTTCTTAAAGAAGTCTGTTTCTGGTGTATTTATATATTTAGGTTCATCCGAACTGTCAAGGGCTCTTCCACCAAAAGCCACTACATTGCCAAAATGATCCAAAATGGGGAATATCAACCGATGTCTGAAAAACTCTGAATATCCTCCATGCTGATTTTCCTTCAAAATACCGACTTTCAACATAGTATAAAAATCAAATCCCTTGTTTTTTAAGTAATTTACAAGTCCTGATCCAGGGGCATATCCAAGGCCAAAGCTTAGAATTGCTTCTTGGGATATTTTTCTTGAATTCAAATAATTCAGAGCCGCCTTGCCCTCAGTAGTAGCATATAAAGCATTTTGGAAAAAACTCTGGGCTTCTTTCATTAACAGAAATTCTTTGCTCACCCTCGCTTCCGTCTCAATCTTAATCCCGGCAATTTGAGCAAGTTCTCTCACAGCTTCAGCAAAAGTAAGACCCTCCTTTTTCATCAAAAATGTAAAGACATTACCCGAGGCTCCACATCCAAAGCAATGATATAATCCCTTATCAGGATCAACGTAAAAAGAAGGGGTCTTCTCCGCATGAAACGGACACAAGCCCCTGTAAGCTTTACCTGTTTTTTTCAACTGTACATAATTCCCTATAATGTCCACAATCGGGACCGACGTTCTTATTTTCTCTATTACCTCTCTGTAGCTATCCTCTTTCATATAAATAATTCTGGGGGACCTCTATAAAAGTTCTCCCCACCTGCATTAAAACCTTATCCTTCTTAACTTCCTTCAATATACCTGAAATTCCAATAGGTTTTATAAAATATTCCCTGTTTACAACGAGCTCATTGACTGGTTTTAGACCAAGGTCATAAGATTCTTCCACGTCCAACAACTTCTTCTTCGCTTCTTTCGCCAGGCTCTTAACCTTCTCTTTGCTTTCCTCCCTGCGCAATTCCTTTAGGAGTTTTTCAACTTCCTTCTTTGCTTCGTCGACAATCTTCAAGGCTCTTTCTCTTCCTATCCTCTCTGCTTTTCTCATTTTCTCCTCAAGAGATTCCAGCTTCCTGTTATATTCTTCAACAAGCAACGAATACAAATGCTCCTTTTCTCTCAGATTTTTGATAGTCACTTCAAGTAACGCAGACTCACCTTGAACATATCTCTTCGCATTTTCAATGATCTCTGCAGCCATTCCGCTTTTCTCAGCAATTTCAAATGCATGACTTACACCAATTTCCCCTATCCTCACCTTATACGTAGGCTTCAGCTCTACAGGGTCAAACTCCATGGACGCGCTTAACATATCAGGATTTCTTGAAACAAGTAACTTCAAAGTCGAAAGATGCGTATTTCCCATAACCCAAGCACCCCTCGACATAAGTTCCTCAAGAACAGCATATGCTATCCCAGATGCTTCCTGCGGGTCAGTACTTGATATCAATTCATCAAAGAGAACGAGGTCACCTTCTATAGCTTCCCTAAGTATATAGACGATTCCCTTTATATACGAAGTAAAACTTGATTCGCCTTCCATAATATCCTGTTCGTCCTGAAAGCCAGCAGCGTAAACTCTCATGGGGAAGACAAGTACAGCCTTTTCAGCAGGTGTAGGAATACCAGATGCAGCCATCAAGTGGAAAAGACCTATAGTTTTAAGGAGCACCGTCTTACCACCAGCATTAGGCCCTGATACGAGGAATACCCTTTTATCAATAGAAATGTTGAGAGGAATTACTCCTTGATATCCCACCGATTTTACCAGAATCGGATGATAACCATTCACAATTTCAATGATACCATCAGAGAACTCAGGGTAAACCCCGTTAAATTCAGCTTTGAATAGATATAAAATGTAATATAGCTCGATCTTACTGACGAGCTCCCAAATTTGAAAGAGCGCTGTACTTAACTTCTCTATCCTTTCAGTTAGCTCGCGCCTTATTCTGTCAATCTCCTCCTTTTCTTCCTCGATGACTCTGATATAGCTGTTTTGAACTGCAACGACCCCCATAGGTTCAACGTATACCGTCTCACTACTCTTCGAGTACCCATGGACTATTCCATCCGTTTTGAAGTTAGGTAGTACTGGAATCACGAATCTACCATTCCTAATGGTGATTACTGGCTCTCTTAAAATACCCTCTAATTCGTATTCACGCACTACCCTGTTTAGCAATTCATAAATTTCCGCTCTTAAGGATGCGATCTTTTGCCTTAGCTTAAATAGCTCTGGGGTCGCATCACTTCTTACGTCTCCATCCTCTCCAACCATAGAGAAGATCTGATTTTTTAAAGGTCTTAAGATCTCGGGACTTAAGAGAAAATCATAAGATGAACAAAGGCTCTCATAGAGCTTAGTATATGCTTCGATAAATTCCCCGATCTCTCTTATCTCTTTAAAGTTAAGGGGGGCACCCGTACTAGCTCTCTCCAATGCCTTCTTTATTGCAGGAAAAGAGGAAAAATCAAACCTCGTGCCTTTTGATGCAATTTTTTCAATCACCCTAATGTGCTTAAAAATCTCTTCAGCTTCTTCCTTTGTCTTTTGAGGGACAAGTTTCTCAAGAGCCTCTTTCCCGCAGGGCGATACAGCATATCCTTGTAGTATCTCCTTTAGCCTACTAAATTCCAAGACTTCTAAGGTCTTATTCCTCATTTCTTTTCATTTTTCTGTTTATACGCCTTTTGGAAGCAATGATATCCTTCTTCTTCTTCTCCGATGGCTTTTCATAATACTGATATTTCTTCACGTCCTGAAGAATACCGTCGGTTGCCACCACTTTTCTGAACCTTTTCAGTAAACTTTCGAAGCTTTCTCCCTCACGAATTTTTACACCCGACACAGATATCACCTCCTTTCAAAGTCAATCGGTGCCCCCCATTTCATAAGCCACCAAAGCTGCAAATACAACTGCAGCAGTCTCTACTCTCAAAATTGTAGGGCCTAGGGCTACACCCTTAAATCCTGATTCAATCAGATAAGAAATCTCCCTTTCCGTCAGATCTCCCTCAGGACCAACTAAAACCAACACATCCCCATCTATATGATCACATGCTAAACGTTCATTAGAATCTATAAGTCCAAAATATTTATAACGATATTCTCCAAGATCACTTAACTTACTAAAAGATATAGGATTTAAAATATGAGGAACTATAGAACGCCCGCTCTGCTTTACTGCTTCCCTTGCTATTCTTAACCACCTCTCCAGTCTTAAATTCTTCTTGGCACTTCTCTCAAAAAACACAGGTATAAATTCCTGTATTCCGATTTCTGTGCATTTTTCAATCAGTACATCACTTGCTCTATCCTCACTCGGCGGAGAAAAAGCAATGCTGATTTTAAATGGTAACTCTCGTTTTTTCAAAGCCTCTTCTAACATACGTGCCCTTAATAACTTTTTGCGAAAATCAATCACATCAACTTTACAAAGATACTCAGCACCATCCTCGCCCAGCAGCCGCACCTTTTCTCCAGGCCTGACTCTCAGTACTTTTACTAAATGATGGAACTCGTCTTTCCTATTAACAATAAGAAAGTTACCTTCCTTTTTTTGGAAATATGCAGAGTTCATAAAGGCTTTGAGAAACGCTCGGTTTTCTCAAGAAAACGTATCTCTTCCTCATGCATCCTATCAACTATTCCCCGGTATTCACGAGAAATACTATCGGGAACGATCAATTTGATGTGAAAGTAAAGGTCTCCCTTAATACCATTCCTTTCAAGGCCATAACCCTTCATTTTTATAACATCACCCGGCTTAGTGCCTTGGGGAATCTTCAACTTCAACTTTCTACCATCCAGGTGCGTAAATTCCAATTCAGTACCAAGCAAGGCTTCAGAGTATCCAATATTCACCATTACGTGAAGGTCTTCATTATTCCTTAAAAATATCTTATGGGGCTTCTCAGAAACCACAATAACTAAATCCCCTCGCCCAGCATCCCTATCACCTGCGTGACCCTCGCCTCTAAGAACAAAATATTCTCCATCACGAATACCCTTCGGCACACGAAACTCCACTTCCCTCTCTTCATACACCTTCCCTGTCCCACCACATTTAGAGCATGGATGGACTATTATCTTCCCTTCACCTTTACATCTCGCACACACGCCTTCACGGACAAACTGACCAAAAAATGTAGAAGACACTTCTCTTACCATACCACTTCCATTACAATCCGGGCATGTCTCGACTTTCCCATCAGCGCTTCCAGAACCCTGGCATACTGGACAAGGACCATACCTCTTGAATTTAATTCTTTTGGTATCACCACGATATATTTCCTCAAGGGTAAGGGGCAGTGTGATTCGAATATCTTCACCCTTTGACCTAGCCCTTTTACTCCTGAAGTGACTCCTGCCACGATTTCCAACACCAAAGAAATTACCGAAGAGATCGTCAAAAAAATCAAAACCAAACCCAAGATCTTTAAAAATGTCCCTTAAATCATCGAAATGACTGAAATCCTGCCACGTAAAGTCACCCTGCTGGAACCGTGTCTTCACACCCTCACGACCGTAGGTATCATAAAGGTGCCTCTTCTCAGGATCAATAAGCACTTCGTAAGCTTCGCTTATCTCCTTAAACTTCTCTTCTGCCTCCTTCTTATTCTCCGGATTCCTATCAGGGTGATACTTTACGGCAAGCTTCCTATACGCCTTCTTTATCTGTTCAGGTGATGCATCCCGTGGTACCCCCAAAATCTCATAATAGTCTTTATCAGTCATTATTGCACCACTTCATAATCTGTGTCATCTGGTTTATTTTTCTTATCTTCAGAAGCTGCACTTCCACTCTCAGCTTGGGTACCATGTTTTGCATATACCTCTTGTGCAACCTCTGTCCAGACTCTCTGCAATTCTTCAAAATCCTGTCTGGTTCTACTGATATCTTCTCCCTTTAAAGATTCTTTAAGCTTGTTAATCAACTCTTCTACCTTCTTCCTTTGGTCTTCTGTAATTTTTCCCTGTAAATCTTGAAGGCTCTTTTCCACAGTATAAACATATGCATCAGCTTGATTACGGAGCTCAATCAACTCTCGTTTCTTTTTATCCTCTTCTTTATACCTTTCTGCCTCTTGAACCATCTTGTCAATTTCTTCTTGCGTAAGTCCAGTTCTGGCGTGAATTTTAATAGAATTCTCTTTATTAGTAGCCTTATCTACAGCTGATACGTGCAAGATTCCATCTGCATCTATGTCAAAAGTCACTTCAATCTGCGGTGTACCCCTCGGCGCAGGTGGAATTCCTAAAAGTTCAAACTGTCCAAGAAGTCTATTCTCTGACGCAATAGCCCTTTCACCCTGATATACTTTCACAAGGACTGAAGTCTGGTTATCTTCGGCAGTCGTGTATATCTTGGATTTTCTCGTGGGAATAGTCGTATTTCTTGGAATCACGACGTCAAATATTCCACCCAATGTCTCTACTCCAAGAGAAAGGGGAACCACATCCAGAAGAACAATATCCTTATCCTGGTACTCCCCTGCTATAATTGCGCCCTGGATAGCAGCACCCACAGCAACCACTTCATCAGGATTTATGCCTTTGTGGGGTTCTCTACCAAAAAATTCTCTAACTTTCTGCTGCACCAAGGGCATCCTCGTTTGACCACCAACGAGAATAACTTCATCGATATCCTGCGGCCTTAGTTTAGCATCCTCCATTGCATGTTTACAGATTTCAATAGATCTCTCGATAAGGTCCATAGACATCGCTTCAAGTCTAGACCTGGTCAGAACTTTTTCAAGATGCTTTGGTCCACTCGCGTCTGAAGTAATAAAAGGTAACGAAATCTGTGTCTCCATAAGAGTAGAAAGCTCTTTCTTTGCCTTTTCTGCAGCATCCTTTAACCTCTGAAGCACATTCTTGTCGTTCCTAAGATCTATTCCTGTCTCTTTTTTAAACTCTTCTATCAGCCATTCAATTATTCTCTGATCAATATCATCACCCCCCAAGTGGGTATCACCGGAGGTCGCCTTAACTTCAAAAACTCCCTGATCCAACTCCAGAATGGAAATATCAAAAGTTCCGCCACCAAGGTCATAAACTGCAACTTTAATTGTTCTGTCAGTTTTGTTCAAACCATAAGCAAGTGCTGCTGCAGTCGGCTCAGGGAACACCCTAACCACATCAAGCCCTGCAATTATACCTGCATCCTTTGTAGCTTGCCTCTGTGCATCATTAAAATGCGCTGGCACTGTAACTACAGCTTTTTTGACAGGCTCATTTAGATAAATTTCAGCAATCTCTTTCATGTACGAAAGGATCTTCGATGAAACCTCCTCTGGAGTTACCGTTTTGTTAATAGCAGGAATAAAAATCTCAACACGATCATTGGCACCCCTTACAACTTTGTATGGTACTCTCTTAACATCAACTTCTGTTTCATCATACCTCTTCCCCATAAACCTCTTTACGGAAAAAACGGTATTTTCGGAATTCAAAATTGATTGCCTCTTCGCTATTGAGCCCACAAGGACTTCCTGTCCCTTAAAAGCCACTACCGAAGGGGTAATCCTTTCACCTTCTTTATTAGTAATGACCACGGGCTCACCGCCTACAACAATTGACACAGCTGAATTTGTAGTTCCAAGGTCAATTCCAATAATTTTCTCTTTAGTTGCCATAAACATCCCCCCTCAAATCATGATTTTTTTCAACCTTTTTCTTCGATACTTTAACTCTGGCAGGACGAATAACCTTGCCTTTCAAAACATACCCAGGTTGTACCTCCTCAACCACAGTACCTGGAGGAAATTCATCGGTTTCAACAATATCAATAGCCTCATGAAAATTTTCATCAAAAGTACACCCAAGGCTGTTTATAACTTCAAGCCCCTCATAACGAAGTGCCTGAAGCAGTTCATTATAAATCATTTCCACACCCTTCCTAAACACCTCATCGCTGGACGGAGTATTCAAAGCAAGACGGAAATGGTCAAGGATCGATGTCAAATTTCTAATTATCTCTTCATTGGCAAAATCGATGCTCTTTTGCAACTCGTCCTTCATTAGTTTCTTATAATTCTCAAACTCTGCAGCTTTTCGCAAAAATAAATCTCTATAGTTTTCTTTTTCCTTTTCCAGTTCCATTACCTTTACATTCAACTCCTCCACTTTAGAATTCAACTCCTCGAGTTGCTTCTTTAACCTTTTAACCCAATGTTCTTGTACCATAGTAAGATCACTATTTTAATTTTAATTTCACCAACTTCTCTCAGTTACCCTCAACTTTTGACTCACCATCTTGCCCGCTGTCACAGGATGAGCAACCCTTTCCATAATCATTTACGTAAAAACCCGACCCTTTGAATTCCAACCCGATGCTGCCTCTAAATATTTTCTTAAGCTCCCCACCACATTCACTACAAACAGAAGGTATCTCATCCCCATTAAGGACAAGTTCTTCAAAAATCCTTCCACATTTTGTACATTTAAATTCAAAAATTGGCATAATTCTCCATTTATAACTTTTACCGGGGCGGGCTAGAGCCCGCCCCAGCCTGCTATTCTACTTAATACTCCTCATACCCGCCTGCGCCAGCGGGCGGCATAGGTTCAGGCTTCTTTTCCTTAATTTCAGTTACTAAAGCTTCGGTTGTCAGAAGCAAACCAGCAATTGATGCAGCATTCTGTAAAGCAACCCTTTCTACCTTTGTAGGATCTATAACTCCCGCTTCAACCATATCCTTAAACTCACCAGAAAGAGCATCAAAACCATGAGTTTCAGGAAGCTGCTCAACTTTTTCAGCAATAATCGCACCGTTAAAACCTGCATTTTGAGCTATCTGCTTGAGAGGCTCAGAAAGGACGTATTTTATAATCTCTACACCAAATTGCTTATCTCCCCCAAGCTTCAAGCCATCCAATACCTTCTTGGCCCTGATATATGCAACTCCACCACCTGGTACAATGCCTTCCTCAACGGCTGCCTTAGTTGCATGAAGGGCATCCTCAATCCTCGCCTTTTTCTCCTTCATCTCCGTTTCAGTAGCAGCACCTACATAAATCACTGCAACTCCACCAGCCAGTTTCGCAAGACGTTCCTGAAGCTTCTCCCTATCATAGTCAGACTTAGTTTCTTCTATCTGCGCTTTGATTTGAGCAATCCTGGCTTTTATTTCCTCCTTAGAGCCGTAACCCTCAACAATAGTAGTATCATCCTTATCAATAATCACTCTCTTAGCCCTACCAAGATCCGTAATCTGGGTCGACTCCAATTTCATCCCAGCTTCCTCGGAAATCACTTTTCCACCTGTCAAGATAGCAATATCTTCAAGCATAGCCTTTCTTCTATCGCCGTACCCAGGAGCCTTTACAGCACAAGCCTGAAGCACACCCCTCAACTTATTGACTACCAGGGTAGCAAGAGCCTCTCCCTCAACTTCTTCAGCAATTATAAGTATTGGTTTCCCATGCTGTGCAACCTTTTCGAGAACAGGAAGTATATCCCTAATAGCGGATATCTTCTTGTCATAAATTAGTATATAAGGCTCTTCTAATACACACTCCATCTTTTCAGCATTGGTTACGAAATAAGGGGATACGTATCCTCTGTCAAACTGCATACCCTCAACAACCTCAACGTAGGTTTCAATCCCTTTTGCCTCTTCCACGGTTATCACGCCATCTTTCCCGACCTTATCCATTGCTTCCGCAATCTTCTCGCCAATTTCCTTATCATTGTTAGCAGAAACAGATGCTACCTCTGAGATTTCTTTGCGCCCCTGAACCTCTCTCGACATCTTCTTAAGTCCTTCGACGACCTTATCCACTGCAGCATCAATACCCCTCTTAAGCTCTATAGCATTTGCGCCAGAAGCAATATATTTGAGCCCACTCTTAAATATAGCTTCAGCAAGAATTGTAGCCGTGGTTGTTCCGTCACCTGCTGCATCGGAGGTTTTAGAAGCAACCTCTTTGACTAGCTGGGCTCCAAGATTCTCAAAGGGATCAGGGAGATCCACTTCCTTAGCGACAGTAACACCATCCTTCGTAATAGTAGGAGACCCAAATTTCTTTTCCAAAACAACATTTCTTCCAGCTGGGCCAAGAGTGACCCTTACTGCTTGTGTGAGCTTCTCTACTCCCCTAAGCAGTGCTCTTCTACCTTCATCTTCAAAAAGTATTTCTTTTGCTGCCATAACAGTAACCTCCTTTTATCCTTCTACAATGCAAAGAATATCGTCTTCTCTCATCACAAGATATTCCTCATCTCCCAACTTCACTTCAGTCCCACCATATTTGGAAAACAGCACTTTATCACCAACCTTCACTTCAAGAGGGACCCTGTTCCCTTTTTCGTCAAGCCTTCCTGGACCAACTGCAATGATCTCGCCTTTCTGGGGCTTTTCCTTTGCAGTGTCAGGAATTATAATGCCACCCTTCTTCACCTCTTCTTCCTCGATCCTCTTAACTACCACTCTATCTGCAAGAGGTCTTAACTTCATATTTACACCTCCTTTTGGAGAATATGTACCTGTTTTCGATATTACAATTATAATAATTTCTTATGAATTGTAAAGAGAAGATTTTTGCATCATAGCCGAACTTAAGCATACTTAGCTAATCTAACCAAAAAACTCATAAAAAAGTTGTTCTGGTAATACCGCCCTATTGGCGGTAAAATTTACTCGATGAAAAAGGCGATCCTCATAAACGTGGGGAATGAGATTTTAAAGGGAATATCTCTGAATACGAACCTTTATGAAATTTCAAAATTCCTCTTTTCACGAGGAATTATTATATCAAAAAATGTTGTAATAAAAGACGATGTAGAAGAATTAAAAGAGGAAATAACTAAAAACCTTGGCCAATTTGAAATAATGATTGTAACAGGTGGGCTTGGTCCGACCTATGATGATATCACACGAAAGGCAATATCTCTCGCATTGGACCTCAAATTAAAATTTTCAAGTAAATTGTACAGTCAATTAAAGCCAAAATTTTCGAAGTATAACATCATTGAAAATGAAATCCTTAAAAGGTACGCGTATATAATTGAAAACGCGAAAATTATAGATAACCCGAAGGGTATTGCACCTGGGTATTACATTCAACATAATTATACCCATATCATCTTACTCCCTGGCCCACCTACAGAAGCCATAGCAGTTTTAGAAAATTCCCTCTCAAAAGTGCCTCCCGAGCCTGCCTTTTGCAGATACCTTCGTACGCACGGGATAATGGAAAACAAGATCCAGGAGCTATGCGGATCGGAATTGGTAAAAGTAGAGTCGGGCCTTTATCCAAGCATTAGAGGAGTAGATATCTATCTACAATCAGATGACAGGGAAACTCTCGAGCACATCTCTGACATAATCAAAAAAAAGATTGGCACATTTATTTACACAGAAGAACTCAAAGACATAGAGGATATTATTGGGGAAAAGCTTAGGGAAGATAACCTCACATTATCTGTCGCCGAATCGTGCACCGGTGGCCTTTTAGGCGATTTGATAACAGGAGTCCCAGGAAGCTCAGATTATTTTGCAGGCGGTCTAATCACTTACTCTAATGAAGTCAAAATTAATATGCTGCACGTACCAAGGGGGATCATAATAGAAAAAGGTGCAGTATCTCCAGAATGTGCATATCAAATGGTAAAGAATTTGGTAAACCTCTTTGCGACCAGCGTAGGAATCTCAGTTACAGGTATCGCAGGTCCCACAGGAGGGACAAAGGGGAAACCCATAGGGCTTGTATATATAGGAATTGCCTTAAATGAAAACATTCGTGTGTTTCGATACTACTTTAGCGGCTCGCGATCAGAAATAAAAATGAAAGCAGCTCTGGAAGCGCTATATTTATTGAATCTCATTCTTAATGGCTTGGCACTCCCTGAAAATATCCTTAAAATCTGAAATACTCAGACTCTCAGGCCTTTTGTCAAGAAAATCATGGAATTTACTTTCAAAACTTGGGGAGTAGTAACCCATGGATTTTAGTAGGGTACGGATCTTTTTCCTTCTACCTCTAAAAAGTCTCCTTACAAAACGCTCAAAATCTCTAAGATCCTCCACCACATCTTTTCTTTTCAGTCTTAAAAGGGAAGAATCAACTTCTGGTACAGGATAAAAGCAGGACCTGGGAATATTAAATTCTAAAAAACTATCATAATAGAGGTTCACAAAAACCGAAAGGGAACCATATGCCTTGCGCCCGGGGGGAGCAACAACCCTTTCTGCTACTTCTTTTTGCACAGTTATGTAGATCTCTGGGAAAAAATTTCTGTTATAAATTAACTTTTCAAGTATCGGAGTAGTAATATGATACGGGATGTTGGAAACAGTTTTCAATTCTGATATACCATATCTTGCAAAAATGTCGGCAAGGTTTATCTCTAAGAAATCGTCATTAATTAGAAAAAGTCTGTCATTCAGAAATAGCGAGAATTGGTCAGATAAGAACCTATTAAGATCAGAGTCTATCTCAATAGCAAGTACTCTGGCTCCTGCTTTTAATAGCTCCGAGGTAAGATTACCCCGCCCTGGCCCAATCTCTAAAATCCATTCTCTTTCTGAAACATCAGCCCTCTCAGCAATTTTCCTCACATAATTAACGTCTTTTAGAAATACCTGGGAATGCTTCCTTCGAGGCATTTATGATCACACTTCAACGAACTCATCATAAACGTGTTCAATAAATTCATTATTGTTAGTATAAATCTGCATCTTCGTTTGTAGCTGCACCATGGCATCAATAGGGTCCAGTTCCGAAAGCACCTTTCTAATAGCCCATACCCTTTTGAGAACCTGTTCATTAAGTAACAACTCTTCCCTACGGGTACCAGACTTATTGAGGTCAATGGCAGGGAATATGCGCCGATCCGCCAGTTTCCTGTCTAATACTAGCTCGAGGTTCCCTGTGCCCTTGAATTCTTCAAAAATTACCTCATCCATTCGAGAGCCCGTTTCAATCAACGCCGTGGCAATAATAGTAAGGGATCCACCACCTTCTATATTCCTTGCAGCTCCAAAGAATTTCTTCGGTTTTACCAGTGCAGTAGAGTCAATACCACCAGACAAGGTCCTACCCGAGTGTGGTGTAACAACGTTATACGCTCTGGCAAGTCTCGTAAGAGAATCCAGTAAAATTACTACATTTTCATTAAGTTCTACAAGCCGCTTCGCCCTTTCCAGAACTATTTCTGCAACCTTAGCGTGTCTATCTGCAGGCATGTCAAAAGTAGAGCTGATTACTTCATCTGCATCAACATTTCTTTTAAAATCCGTTACTTCTTCAGGTCTCTCATCAATCAAAAGCACTATAAGTTTCACCTCATCCCTATGGTTCTTCAAAATAGAATTTGCAATTTTCTGCAGTAACACCGTTTTCCCAGCTCTTGGAGGCGAAACGATAAGACCCCTTTGCCCCATGCCCACAGGTATAAAAAGGTCTACAATTCTCATGGACATGTCATTCTCATTCGGAACCTCGAGACGAAATTTCTTGGTGGGGTAGAATGGTATGAGGTCTTCAAACTGTGGTCTTGATCTTACCTCTTCAGGATTCCTTCCATTGATCTTATCAATCTGGGTGAGGGCCATGCTTCTATCACCCTCTTTAACCTTTTTTGCATATCCAGTTATGTGGTCTCCCTCTTTAAGCCCATAGGTCCTAATGTTTGAATACGATACATAAATATCATCATCGCTTGGTGCGTAGTTCTTTGTCTTCTTTCTCAAAAATCCGAATATTGACTTTCTACCCTTTTCACCCTCTTTTTCCTGCTCAATTACCTCAAGTACACCTTCACAATATTTAACCCCGTTCTGCTCCGCTTGGTTTTCGAGAATCTTAGAAATCAACTCTTTTTTCCTCATATCCTCATAATTCTCTATAGAAAGGCCTCTGGCAATCTCATACAGCTCACTTAGTTTTTTCTTCTCCAACTCTTTTGCATCAAACATGAACTTACCTCCTAAATCATACGAGTATGGTTTATGTTAAGGTGAAAATCTGCTTCCAGGGTCTTTGCTGCTCTGTGAGCAACCATAACTCTGGACATAAAAATTTGAAAAAATTCTACCACCGGTGCAATAGTGGTGTCAATTTCTATCTCGTATGTAACAACTCTATCTTCAGGTGCTATAAGGATCCTAGAACTCGTCGCTGCGAAATTCACCCTATCATGGATGTCTATTTTCAAATTATCCCATACGTTACCCATCTTCCTCACTCTGCTACGATGAACATCTGCCTTGTCAGCCAAAATCAGTGCTGCAGATAATGCAGAAGAAGGAAATCCATCCTCTTCATGATGGTTCCCTATAGCCATCATTACATCAGAGACTTCGTCAATCCCCATGCCCATTCTCCTGAGTAGATCACCTGCAACCATAGCTCCTACCTGCGCGTGATGCTCACGATTTACCATATTCCCAATATCATGAAGAAGCCCAGCAATTTCAGCAAGTTCCTTTACTCTAGGATCATATTTCAGGGCTTCTAAAATCTGACCAGCTCTCCTGGCTACCCATGTGACATGCCGGAGCCCATGTTCCGTATATCCCATAGCTTCAAGCTGAATATCAGCCTTATTAATGTAAGTTATAACTTCTTCATTGTTGAGCAAATCCTGATACATTAACTTACTCATCTAGCCCCCTGATAAAATCTGGGTTCTCTTCCAGCTTATTTCCAATAACCGTAAAGTCCGCACCTGATGAAAAAGCGTGTTGAATTTTTTCAGGTGTGTTGAGTCCACCGCCGACCACCAATGGAACGCTTGTATTTTCTTTAACCCCCTTTATTATATCACTGGGGACTGGCAGCAGAGCTCCCGATCCTGCCTCAAGGTAAATTAATCGAAAACCCATGTATTCCGCTGCAAGAGCATGAGCAATAACCAGGTCCTTCTTATCCCTCGGAAGAGGCCGCGTATCTGTTACAAATTCAACCGACGTAGCTGTCGTAGAATCTATCAGTATGTATGCGGTGGGAATAGGCTCCAGCCGCATCTTTTTAACAAGTGGAGCCATCCTTACCTGTTCGTCTATTAAATACTGGGGATTTCTTCCACTAAGGAGTGATAAAAACAGCACCGCATCCGCGTACGGTGTAAGTTGGGAGTGAGAGCCGGGGAATAGAACCACTGGTTTTTTAGTCATCTCCTTTACTTTTCTGACAAACTCGTCCAAATCCGAACTTATTAGAATGCTACTACCTACAAGAAAACCTGCCACTATGGAACTCTCATTGGAATTCCTTATGAGTCTATCTAATTTTTCCTCGCCTATCTTATCTGGATCAAGAAGTACCAGGACCCTTTTCTTTTCACCATTAAGAAATAACTTCTCGTACAAACTCATATACCGCCTTTCCCCCTTTACTAAATAGCATTGAAACAAGTCTTGGTGACACTTTCAAGACTAGCTTTAGTGCAGAAACTGCATCGATCTCGCCAATATCTCTGCCATTTAAAGAATCTTGCAAATCACTAAATATCAAAATACGTTCATCGTAACTTAAGGAGTAGAATACCCTCCTCACTATCCAGGAAATCTCATGATCTCTTCCAAGTCTTTTCTTTAACAATGTATCATAGAGATCTTGATTCTTCTCCAAAATTGAATGAGCCGCCAATTCACCAGAAATATATGCATTGGCTATTCCTCCACCCGACATGGGATCTGCAAGTCTGCCTGCATCTCCCGTAAGCAAGACATTATCAACAGCGTGTTTATTATCAATTGTAGCAGAGGGAACTACCCCTTTCAAGTAACCAAGAATTTTACCCGCCGGGTAGTATCTTTGTAAGAAAACTTCAAGGTTTCTCTCAGCATCCTCCCAGGAGGTATTAACGCCAAGCCCAACATTAGCAAATCCGTTACTTTTTGGAAAGACCCATGCATAACCACCCGGGGTAATTTCACTCAAATAATAAAAAACAATGGTATTAGCCCTGATATCGGGATGGTATAGAAACACCTGTGAGCAATGGTGGGTAATATTTCTTTTCATCCCCGACTTTAAACCAGCTTTTTGGCCTACACCAGATCCCGGGCCATCAGCACCCACAACCCAATCCGTCATAAATTCGACTTCTTTTCCTTTGACCTGTGCAATGATCCTGCACCCGGTATCTTCTCTCTTTAAATCTACAAATCTCGCCCCCATAAGAGGAATTGCTCCACTTTCAACAGCTCTTTCAAAGAGCATCCTATCAAAGATGCGCCTTTCAAGAATGTAGCCAAAAGGTTTTGTGGAAAACACTTCAAAATCGATCGTATCCTCTACTTTGATCCTGATCTTTCGTATCTCATTGGCAACACCTTTCTCTGGTTTTACCATCTCAAGAAATGCCCTGGAGGCACCCTCAGCACAAAGTATATTCCTACCAACCTCACGATCCTTCTCTAGGATCAAAACCCTTTCCCCAGCTTTTGCGAGGTGAAATGCCGCAGAACTGCCAGCAGGACCTGCTCCTACGACAACAACATCATATTCCATTTTTATAGCTCATCTAGTTCCAGGTTTAAATTTAACTAAATATGAAGAAACCCATCCGGTATCATTGTCACTGTCCACCACCTTAATCCAGTGCCCCTTAGCCCTTTCAATAAAAATGAAACTCTCATTAACGTCAGAATAATACTTAACAATAGCTGAAGTTTCCTTGGGGTCTAAGTACAAAGGGACTTTCAATGCATATTTTTGCATGTCTCTCTGAACATTACCTTCAAATACCATTTGCATTCCAGGTCTTTCAGATCTTTCAGGCTTACTAAGTATTGAATGCACCATCAACAAAGCAGTCAGAAAGAATATTACAATTTTAAAATACCTGAAATATGGATCTTCCTTCCAGCCCTTATGACTTTTCTGTTTAGAAAGTGAGTCATAATTATAAAATAGCTTCATGTTATATTAAAGTTTAAACCCGGGCTGCGACCTACTCTCCCACACCCTTGCGGATACAGTACCATCGGCCCTGAAGGGCTTAACTTCCGGGTTCGGAATGGAACCGGGTGTTTCCCCTTCGGTATGGCAGCCCGGGAATAAATAAGACAAAAGTAGTCGAGGTAGGCGGCTAAGACTCTCGGCCTATTAGTACCGCTCGGCTCAATCCCTTGCGGGACTTACACCTACGGCCTATCAACCCGGTCGTCTTCCGGGGGCCTTAGCCAGCCGTATAATCCGGCTTACGCCAGATTAACAGCCAACGGGGTACTTTGTCTTGGAACGCGCTTCCCACTTAGATGCTTTCAGCGGTTATCGCCTGGAGACGTGGCTACCCAGCGCTGCCCCTGGCGGAACAACTGGTACACCAGAGGTCTCCCCACCCCGGTCCTCTCGTACTGGGGGTAGCTTTCCTCAAGTACCCTACGCCCGTGGCGGATAGGGACCGACCTGTCTTACGACGGTCTGAACCCAGCTCACGTACCCCTTTAATGGGCGAACAGACCAACCCTTGGGACCTTGTCCAGCCCCAGGATGGGGTGAGCCGACATCGAGGTGCCGAACCGGGCCGTCGATGTGAACTCTCGGGCCCGACCAGCCTGTTATCCCCGGGGTAACTTTTATCCGCTGAGCGATGGCCCTTCCACTTGGAACCACCGGATCACTAGGCCCAGCTTTCGCTCCTGCTCGGCCTGTTTGCCTCACAGTCAGGCTCCCTTATGCCCTTACACTCCACGCACGGTACCGTCCGTGCTGAGGGAACCTTTGGGCACCTCCGTTACTCTTCAGGAGGTCACCGCCCCAGTGAAACTGCCCACCAAGCGCTGTTCCCCCATCCGATCCAGGATGGCGGGTTAGAATCCCAATACTCCAAGGGTGGTATTTCACCGTCGCCTCCATCTCCCCTGGCGAGGAGACTTCATAGGCTCCCACCTATCCTACACATGAAGCACCAGAACCCAACGCCAGGCTACAGTAAAGCTCCACGGGGTCTTACGGTCCTGCCACGGGTAGGTGGCATCTTCACCACCACTACAACTTCATCGAGCTCCTCCCTGAGACACCGGCCCAGTCGTTACACCATTCGTGCAGGTCGGAACTTACCCGACAAGGAATTTCGCTACCTTAGGACCGTTATAGTTACGGCCGCCGTTTACCGGGGCTTCGGATCCCCCCTTGCAGGGGTCCCCTTAACCTTCCGGCACCGGGCAGGTGTCAGAGCCCATACTTCCTCTTCACGAGTTTGCGGACTCCTGTGTTTTTGGTAAACAGTCGCTAGGCCCTCTTCGCTGCGACCCATTTCCGCTACTCACCGCAAGAGCTTTCACGTACTCAGGGCACCCCTTCTTCCGAAGTTACGAGGCCAAGTTGCCGAGTTCCTTAGGGAGGATTCTCTCGCGCGCCTGAGCATTCTCTGCCCGTCTACCTGTGTCGGTTTACGGTACGGTCAGCTTGGCTTCAACACCTGCGAAGTTATTTCTAGGCGGCATGGTCCAGACCAGTTCCCCTCAATTACGAGGGTCCCCATCACCTCTCAGAGTTGGGTCTTTAACCCACCCCTCCGGATTTCCCTGGAGAGGCCTCCTACCAGCTTAGACGCCCTATGCCACCAGGGCGCTGGCCTTTCCCTACCGCGTCACTCCGCAGGCTCCACCAAGCTGGCTCCCGAATATTAACAGGATTCCCATCCCCTACGCCTTTCGGCCTCAGGTTAGGGGCCGGCTAACCCACCGCGGACGAACCTTCCGGTGGAAACCTTAGACTTACGGCGTCCCCGATTCTCACGGGGATTATCACTACTAATGCCTGGATTCTCACTTCCCTGCAGTCCAGCATCTTTCACAAGACACCTTCAGCCCACAGGGAACGCTCCCCTACCGCTGCCACCTTAAAGATGACAACCCGCAGCTTCGGTGGAAAGCTTAGCCCCGTTAAATCTTAGGCGCAGCGACACTCGACTGGTGAGCTATTACGCACTCTTTAAATGATGGCTGCTTCTAAGCCAACATCCCAGCTGTCTGAGTATCACCACATCCTTTCCCACTAAGCCTTCACTCCGGGACCTTAGCTGGCGGTCTGGGTTGTTCCCCTCTCGGCAATGGAGCTTATCCCCCACTGCCTGACTCCCGGGAAGCATGTTACGGCATTCGGAGTTTGGTTGGGTTTGGGGTTACCCCCTACCCCATCCAGTGCTCTACCTCCGCAACATTCAATCCCGAGGCTAGCCCTAGAGCTATTTCGGGGAGAACCAGCTATCTCCGGGTTCGATTAGCTTTTCACTCCAACCCACAGCTCATCCGAGGACTTTTCAACGTCCACCGGTTCGGACCTCCATGCGCTGTTAGGCGCACTTCATCCTGGCCATGGGTAGATCACCCGGTTTCGGGTCTACCACTGCCGACTCAACGCCCTATTCGGACTCGCTTTCGCTACGGCTCCGGTCCATAAGACCTTAGCCTTGCCGGCAACGGTAACTCCCAGGCTCATTACGCAAAAGGCACGCCGTCATCCGCCATAAAACGGACTCCGACTGATTGTAGGCACCTGGTTTCAGGTTCTATTTCACTCCCCGCACTGGGGTTCTTTTCACCTTTCCCTCACGGTACTTATTACCCTATCGGTCACCAGGTAGTATTTAGCCTTAGGTGGTGGTCCACCCTGATTCCCCCAAGATTCCACGTGCCCCGGGGTACTCGGGATCACACTTTAGGAAGGCTCCATACCTTTCGTCTACGGGGCTATCACCCTCTTTGGCCTACCTTTCCAAGTAGTTCAACTAAATAGGAGCTTTGTAACTTCCCGGTCCCTCTGTGGCGGAACCCAAGTATGTCCCACAACCCCGTTTCTGCAACGCCCACAGGCTTGGCGCAGAAGCGGTTTAGGCTGATCCCCTTTCGCTCGCCGCTACTCAGGAAATCGCTTTTGCTTTCTTCTCCTCCGGGTACTGAGATGTTTCAGTTCCCCGGGTTCGCCTTCCGCCTTACGGCAGAATGACACCCTATTAAAGGTGCCGGGTTACCCCATTCGGGCGTCCCGGGATCAAAGGTTGCTTGCACCTCCCCCGGGCTTATCGCAGCTTGCCACGCCCTTCATCGCCTCCTGGTACCAAGGCATCCACCAGGTGCCCTTAGTATCTTAGCCACCTACCTCAACCACTTAGTTTTCAAAGAGCAATCTGTGAAAGTCTTTATATTATACCCATCACCCTCTGGACTGTCAAGGGTGAAGTTATTATCTGTTTGTAAGTTTCAAAATAGTAATGTGAATAAGGTGTAATGTCAAATTTCTTATAACCCTTAGATAATCAAAACCTATTGAATTGATGATTAAGCCATTGGGTGAGAAATGCACACAAACTTATAGATTCTGTCTATTTGAGTATGTTTACGCTTGGCTATAAAATTTCAACAATGACGCTTCCTGATATATTAAAAAAGTCATTATTTTTAAGTTTAAAAATCTTCGGTATAGGACTGATAATAGGGCTTGTATTACTCATAATATTCTGGGCTACGACACCTTCAGCATACGTCATTGAGAAGTTTGAGCCCAGCCTCTCAACAGAAGTCTACGATAGGAACGGAAAACTTGTGTATACTTTTTATTTGCAGAAACGCGAAGCAATACGTTTTTCCGAAATTCCTCGTAATGTAATTAATGCTTTTATTGCTGTGGAAGACAAAAGGTTTTTTGAACACAACGGAATTGATGTAGTAAGGCTTATCAAATCCATCGCCGTTGATGTAGTAACCCTCCGTCCTGCTCAAGGAGCATCTACTATTACACAACAACTGGCAAGAAACATGTTTCTAACACCACAAAAGGCACTAATTAGAAAGATCAAAGAGATGATCCTTGCGATAAAGATTGAGAGAACCTTTTCAAAACAGGAAATTTTAGAAAGGTACCTAAATATTATATATTTTGGTAATGGGATATATGGAATTCAAACGGCAAGTAAATACTTTTTTGGAAAGGACGTAAGACAGACAAATCTTGCGGAGGCTACTCTTCTGGCAGCAGTCCCGAAATCTCCAAATCTATTTTCACCTATTTATAACTACGAGAGTGCCATTACAAGGCAAAGAACTATTCTAAAATTGATGAGAGACGGTGGGTTTATCACAGAACAAGAATATCAAGAAGCTCTTAATACTCAAGTTAAAATCACCCCTACCACGATAACACCAACGGGAATTATTGGCGCTTACTTTATGGATATGGTGAGAAACTATGTAATTTCAAGATATGGCGAAGATTTCCTTTACAAAGGAGGTGGAAAAATATACACTACAATGGACATGGATTTCCAGATGAAGGCTGATTCCATCCTACCAGCAATGTTAGACTACATTGAGTCAAGCTATAAGCTAAAACCCGCAAAAAAAGATTACAAGAATAAAAAAGAAAATCCCGATAGTGAAACTCCTTACCTTCAGGGTTCGCTGGTAACAGTTGATCCTAATACGGGTGAGATCCTGGCCTTGGTTGGAGGGAGGGATAGAAGCGAAAGTGAGTTTAATAGGGTTACTCAAGCACTCAGGCAACCCGGTTCCGCTTTTAAACCTTTCGTTTATTTAACCGCTCTTGATAATGGATATTATGGAACCGATAAGGTTAATGACGCACCAATCGTACTTTATGAGGGAAGTGAAAACGAGTGGAAACCTGCAAACTTTGACGGGAAATACATGGGCGAAATTACAATCCGGAAGGCGTTAGCTCTCTCACGAAACCTTGCCACAGTAGACTTGGCACTACAGGTTGGACCTGAAGCAGTTGCCTCATACGCCAGACGTTGCGGCTTTACAACCACGATACCTCCTTATCCCTCGGTGGCTTTAGGTGCTCTTTCAGTTTCACCCTATGAGCTTACTGCCGCGTACTGCACCATAGCCAACTATGGGAAACGGGTAAGACCATTTTTTATAAAGAAAATAGTTAACAGAGCCGGCATAGTGCTTGAAGAGAACAAGCCTCAGTCTCAGCAGATTTTTGACTCTACCACAGTATATATCTTGATTAATCTGATGAAATCTGTTTTTACAGAAGGTACTGCACTTCCTGCAATCACGAGCTACGGATGGACAAGACCAGCCGCAGGCAAAACTGGTACCACAAATGATTTTAGAGATGCGTGGTTTATTGGATTCACGCCAGATTTAATCACAACAGTATGGGTGGGGTTCGATTCCGTCAGAACGATTTTCAAAAATGCAACGGGAGCAGGGGTAGCCCTCCCGATATGGACTCAATACATGAAAGAGGCTTTAAAAGACCAGCCAGTAAAGGATTTCGCCGTCCCTTCAGGGATTGTATTTGCTGAAACGTGTGACGAATCTGGTGTACTATCAACACAAAATTGCCCTCAAACTCACATAGAACCTTTTAGAACTGGGGACGAACCTCACGAATTCTGCAAAATTCATACTCCATCACCTGTTCAGGAGAAGCTAAGAAAATTGAGAGAAGTAGGGGGCACCAAGGATTGACAAGTACGTTCGTCCGGTATATCGCTGTGTTATACTTCCAAATTATACCTTTTTCAGCAAATTTGAGAGGCTGCAACCTTTCATCTCTTAATGGCAGTCCTTCAACAGTGCTCTACGTTCCTTCCCTTATAGGAGAAGAAAGAAAACTGGAATTAACAAGTTCCACCTTCTCTTACCTTCCTGAGTTGAAAACATATGGTTTATCTTTTGGATACAAACATGTTGCAGTAAGCTTGTCCTTTGTTGGAGATTCATCCATAAATGAAAAGATATATTC